>Ga0074195_1000310_pt1 | contig 106079 bp, 107 predicted proteins | sample EPASupsiteHSE623_FD_64525 | JGI IMG/M metagenome (GOLD analysis project Ga0074195, IMG submission 64525) | Bioremediated contaminated groundwater from EPA Superfund site, New Mexico - Sample HSE6-23 | ecosystem: Environmental > Aquatic > Deep subsurface > Groundwater > Contaminated ... | reverse complement strand
ATTGGCACATTCATTCCAAAGAATGATGCAACCATTGTCGGAACTGAAACAACAATTGTAGCTCCTGCTAAAAATTTCATAACTGAGTTAAGGTTATTAGATATAATTGTTGCATAAGTATCGGTCATACTTGTTAAAATTTCTCTATAAACTGATGCCATATCAATTGCTTGCTTAGTTTCAGTAATAGCGTCACTTAATATATCAGCATCAGCTTCATATAAAGTTAAAACAGATCCTTTTGATAGTTTTTCTAAAACAATATCATTCTTCTTAAGAGAATTAATAAAATAAACTAAAGTTTTTTCAATACTTAAAAGCTCTAGTAACTCTTTATTATTAGTTGACTTTTGAAGGTGTTTTTCTTTTAGATGAATATCACTATCAACTACTTTCAAGTCTCTCTGATAAATCATCGCTATTTTTAAAAGGATTTGAAGTGTTAGCCTTGTTCTTTTAGTTGTAAAAACACTTTTTATTTTATTACTTTTAAAATCTTCAAAAATTGAAAGCTCCTTAACTGAAATTGTTATAAAATAGTCCCCACTAATAACAATACACAAAGGATATGTGTGATACTTATTTTTATAGTTTGATGGAACTGTATATGGAGTATCAACTACTACTAAAGTTGAATTATTAACAGTTTCTGTTCTTGGCAATTCCTCTTCGTCTAATAATTTGATTAGTAGTTCAGGCTCTACACCTGTTTTACTTACTACTTCTGATATTTCATCATTAGAAGGATTAATTAACTCAATCCAAGTATCTACTTCAATGTTATCTATTTTTTTTAATTTATCTTCTACTGTTTTATATATATTTATCATAAATCACCTACTATGTTAATTTTAACATATATTTCAAAAAAAACAATTACTTGTTGTTTTTTTATGTCATTTTTGCTATGATTGTATAGACGATGGAAGGAGTTTATAAGATGAAAAAGAAATTAATCGTTTTACTAGCTATATTAGTTTTAGTTAGTGGATGTACTAAACATGAAACAAAATTAGTTGATGGTAAAGAGGTTGTGGCTGAAGTTGAAGGCTTGCAAATAACGTCAGAGGATTTTTATGGAACATTAAAAGATGAATATGGTTACGCTACTCTTCTTGGATTAATTGATAATTATATTATATCTAAAGAGTTTACTGATGAAGATGCTGCAACAAGTTATGCTAAACAACAATATGAATATTTAAAGGCTAGCTATGAAGCTAATGATAGTGATTTGGATACTGAAATACTTAATTACTACTCTAGTGTTCAAGCGTTTAAAGATATGTTAGCGAAAAACTATAAAAGTAGTAAAGTAGTTGAAAAATATATTAGTGAGTCTTTAACTGATAAGGAAATTGAAGACTATTATAATAGTGACATATATGGCACTATGACAGTTCGCCATATATTAGTTAAACCTACTTATGCATCTACTGCTACTGATAGTGAAAAAGCTTCGGCTAAAACTACTGCATTAAATGAAGCAAAAGACATAATTACAAAACTAAATCAAGGTGCTGATTTTGCTACTCTAGCTAAAGAGAACTCTGATGATACAGGAACCTCTTCAAATGGTGGTTTATTTGAAAACTTTGAAAAAGATACAACTGATGCTGCTTTCTGGGCTGCTTCATATGTATTAAAAGATAACGAGTTCACTAAAACACCAGTTGAAAGTGCTTATGGATACCATGTTATATTGAAAGTAAGTTCTGCTAGTAAACCTAGCTTAGACGACTCTAAAGATAAAATAAAAGAAGCTTTAGTTTCTGAAAAATTAACAGCGGCTGGTGATAATGCGACTGCAATTTATTGGGCTAAAATAAGAGAAAAATACAAAATGAATATAAGTGAAACTAAAATATCTGATGAATATAATAGTAATATTAGCAAGTTAAAATAAAAGATAGAAAATTCTATCTTTTTTATTTTGTTGGCTTAAAACCCGTATATGCGATTATTAAAGTAGCAATAGATGCTGTTATTATTAATGGTTCAAATTTAACCTGATTTTGAAGTGATATTATAAAAGCAAGTGATATCCACATAGTCGCAATAGTTAGTGCCGTATATGGATATTTAACATAAAAAACGATGTTATTAATTATTTTATTATCTTTGTTCATTAATTCATCCTTTCTAAAATATTATCAAATAAAAATTCATCTGATTCTGCTAAAGAAGATAATGTATCAACAATTAACTCATAACTTTGATTAATTGTATACTTTGAATTATAATCGTAGTCTTTTTTTATGCCTTCTTTTTCGCTTATTTTTAAGGCATATTTCATAGATCCCATCATAAGTTTAGCAAAGCTATTTTTCTTTTCTCTATTGTCAATTGTTGTTACTGATGAAAGAAAACACTGCATTGCTTTAAGTAGTTGAAAATTTCTTAAATCAAGCCTTACATTTAAAGCATTCTTACTATCTACAAATGTTGAAAATAATTTAACAAAATGACCATTTTGAATAAAGTTCTTCGCTTCTTCATTATTAAAAAATAAATTTTCAGCTTTTTTTTCAACTGCTTTAGATACATAATCTATAAAGTTACTGTCATTTAGATTTCTCTTTAACGCATTTGCAATATCAGGAGAAAAACACATACAAGTTGTTTCTAGAAGTCTTCCAAAGTTACTCTTTCCTTGTAAAACATCATAATAAGATTTTGTCCATAAATAGAAAGCTTCTTGCGATGTTGGTTTACTTGCAATAATACCAAAATCAATATAAGCTATTTTATTATTCTTAAGTAAAATAATATTTCCCGGATGTGGATCGCCATACACGTAATCAGCTATTATAGCGTCTTTTAAGGCTTCTCCGCCTACAATTACAATTTGCGTCCATATATCAGAGCCAAGTTTTTCGTGAACTACTTTTTCTAAAGGATAATTTATATTTGATTCTTTCATAGCATCAGCTAAAGTAAGTCCTTCAATATATTCTTGAACGATAGCTTTTTTATTACTTAAACTTTCATATAATCTTGGAATAATAACATATGGATGATTCAAATAATGATTAATGAAATACTTCATGTTATTAGCTTCTCTAATATAATCAGTTTCTAATATACAAACACGGCTAAATTCTATGAAAGCTTTTTTATAATCTAAAAAGCCTTTAGGTAATACTATATTTAAAACTGTAACAATTTTTCTAAGCCTATTTAAATCATTAGCTAAATTTTTAGAAACACTTGGTCTTAGTGCTTTAACAGCTACTATTTCCCCTGTTTTAAGTTTTCCTTTATATACTTGAGCAAAAGATCCACTCGCAAAAGGAGACTCTTCTATATAATCAAAATTATCTATATCAATAAAATCATAAATATTTAAAGGTTCATTTTTTACCTTATTAAATACTTCAAATTCACTAGGACTACTCCATCCATCCATAAAATTATACATGGTTGATAAAACTTGTAAAAACTTTATATAAACTCCGCCCATTTCCTTTAAATAAGAAAAAACAGTTCTTTTATATTCATAATCTTTATTTCCTATGCTACTTAGTTTAATATCAATTATTTTATTAAGAAGAGGCATTATTGAACGATTCATTTCTTACCACCTATACCTATTTGGAATAAAACAACAGTCATTATTATACCTACTATAGGAAGTAATATATCTTGATAGTTTAAAGAAACTATTATTAAAATAATCGCTAACCATATTGCTACTATACTAAGTAAAACAAAAGCATATTTCATTTATAACACCCCACTATATTAATCATAACATTTATAGAGGTTTTTTTCAATAAACTAATCTTTATTTATAATACTATTTATACTTTCCATATCAAAGCCTTTTTGATACAATTTTTCCTTAAGCTTATATAGCAATTCTTTTTCTTTGTATTTTTTTGATAATTTACTATATAATTTATCGTATTCTTTTTCTATAATACTACTGTTTTCAACATTAGTTTTAGAAAAAATATCATTTATTAATTCTTTATCATATCCTAAATTAGAAAATTCAAATAAAATTTTTTCTCTCATAATATAACTTGAATATTTTTTATTTAGCTTAATTTTCTTTTCAATTAATTTAAGAAGTTTTTCCTTTACAGAACTAATATCAATACTATTTAATTCACTATCTATTAAAAAGGAGTCAATATTGTGTTCAAGTAAATCTTTTTTTATTCTATAAGGGCCTATATTTGAAAGATAAAATTTGTCATATATATATGCTTTTAAAAAGTTTTTATCATTTATTAAATTAGATTTTTTTAAATCAATAATAATTTTATCTATTAACTTATCTTCAACTGATAGATTATTTAAATAGACTCTTACTTCTAATTCGCTTCTAAGTTTTCTATTTATATAGTTAATTACTTTACTATATATGTCGTAATAAGTAGTTTCGTTATTTACTTTTTGAAATAAAGATTCATCTATTTCCTTATCAAACAAAAGATTATTAGAAAGAATAACATTATCATATGTTGTTATTTCGTTTTTATTATCTAAATAAATTTTATATTTGCTACTATTTATTTTTTTCATTTTAACAATTTTCATATTATCACCAATATTATTATAGTATAAGTACGTTTGTTTGTAAATAAAAAAAGCTGTTATTCAGCTTTCTTTTCTTCTTTAACAACTTCTTTACCTTTATATGTTCCACAAGCAGCACATACGCGGTGAGGTCTCACTGCAGCACCACATTTTTTACAAACAGTAGTTGCGTTAGCATCAACTTTATAATGAGTTCTTCTCATACGACCTCTAGTTTTACTTACTTTTCTAAATGGTACAGCCATCTAGTTCACCTCTTTCTTAAATAAATCACCTAATTGTTCTAACGGTGTATTTGATTCTGCTTTTGTTATTAATTTCCAACCTTCTCCTTCTTGTACAACATCAGATGATTCTTCACTAACAACACGCATTGGAATTTCCATTAATATATTTTCCCATACTATTTGGAAAATATCAAGTGTAAATTCATCTTTTTTATCATTTTGACCTATTTCTTCTAGTATTTTATCTAATCTATCATTTATTTCAATGCTAAATTTATGATTAACTGGTTTTAGCGTTAAAGCACAAGGCAAAACCATAATACCACTAACTGTTAAATATAAATAATAATTATCCGCTAGTTCTTTAGTTAGCTCACCCTTTATACTAATATCATTCATTGAAATAATATCAGTTCCACTTAACTCGTCAGGACTAAAACTATAACTGATATCTATATCCAGCTTATCTGTTAATCCATTTTTTAATTTAATAAGGTCTAAATTCATAAAATCACCACGATAATATTACTACATATTATTTTATTTTTCAATAATTTTCTTCTAAATTGTTGATATTTTCTAATATTTCTTTTAAAAGTTTGAATGATTCTGTATTGTCCCCCACTACATCTAAGTCATCTTGGTTTTCTATTACCTTGTTAATAGTATCTCTTGGAATCCTAATTTCACTAGCAATTACTTCAATATCAGTATAATATCCTTCCTTTTTTACTTTTAAATTATTGCCTCTTAAAGAAACTTCATAAATAGCGCCAAATTCTAAAAGCTCTTTATTAATAACTGTAAATTTTCTAAGTTCTTCTTTTAAATTTATTTCATAAAGTTCAATTGTTTTTAGAACCATTTCTTTAATTGCTTGTGATAAGAAAACATTATCATCAATTGGTTTTACTGAATCAATATTGTTTTGATTTTCTATTACGTTATCAATAAATTCATTCATACCAGCTATATTTAGCTCTTTGCTTGCTAAATTAATTTTTATAATTAAGCCGTCTTCAAATTTAATAGTTGCCTTAATCAAATCATTCGCACTTTTTTGTGTTACTACATAAGTTGTTACATCTTTTGAATTAAGGTTAAAGCTTTTTTCTTTGTTAAAAATTGTAGATATTATAAGTGTAGAAACAATTAAAATAAGAGCTAATACATATATTATTTTTTTATTAAACTTAAATGCTAATTTATCAAATAATCTAGATAATATATTTAATAATAATATAATTATAATAATTCCTATTTCTATGTTATAGAAATATCTCATTATAACAAATAATAAAGAAAAGACTATAGCATATATAACTTGAGCTTTTCTAGTAACTGGACTAGTTACTGAATCACTTAATAAAAACACGATATAAAATATAACACATGAACTAAATAATTGAAATAACGGATACCAAAAACCTAAATTATTTAAAATCGCTATTAAGTAAAACATTCCTAATATTGATAAAATAGAAACAATTGGAATTAAAGTTTTAATAGATTTTTTAAAAATTAGAAATATAAGTGCTAGTAAGCTTAAAAAACTACTAGTTGTACCTATTCCTCCTGGAATAAGTCCTAAAAACATGTTGTAAAGATTACCAAAAGGCTTAACTAATATATCATATGAACCAATATTATATTTTGTACTATTAATTAAATCTATAGTTTCTATTCCATTGAGGTAAGTTATTTTTCCTATGAAAAAAGTGTAAATTATAACAACTATAAAAGCTCCTATAACACTTGTATTTACTTTATTTTTTCCAAATCCACCAAATAATATTTTACTAAGTGACGCAAATATGCTTCCTATTAAAATAAGAAAAACAGGGGTATTAAATGGTAATATTAAAGCCATTATTAATCCTGGAAAGATACTGAATGATTCTTTTGTTTTTATTAAAGCATTTATATTTTTACTAGTAAATAAGTTATAAATAAATTCTATAATAAAACCAAAGAAAGCAGGCATTATTATAAATAAAAGAGGATAAAATAATCCAACAATATCTGTTTTATTATTGAGATATAAAAGATATCCGTTTTTATACCAAGAGAATAATATAATAGGAATAAATGCGATTAAATAGTTTCGCATTATTTTAAATGTACTATTATTATCTTTAATAAAAGTTCCGCTTTTATTAACTATTTTGTTCATAATCTTGCCTTTCTACGTTATTTTTTTTTGCTTCTTTTACAAAATCCATTACAGGTATTTTAGATGGACATATATAAGAACAAAGTCCACATTCAATGCATTTTTCAGGCATATATTTTTTTAACTTCTTATTGTTATTTAAATTTTCCCTAATAAATAAAGGACATAATCCATATGGACAAACACTTGCACATTTTCCACATCGAATACAATTTGTTTCTCTATCATTACTGTCTTTACTAACAACAATACCATTTAAATTAGCTGTGATTATAACATCATCCGTTTTCATAGAAGTTCCCATCATAGGACCTCCTGCTATAAAATTAATTTTTGAATCGCTGTTATAACCAACTAGCTTGTCTATTACTTCGCTTGCTTCTGTTCCTATTTTAACCATAACATTCTTTGGATCCAAAAACATATCTCCTGAAAATGTAACAATGCGTTCTGTAAGTGGCTTATTTTTTTTTAGAACCTCGTGTATAGCATATATGGTTGCAACATTATTAACAACTATACCTTTTTCAATTGGTGATTCATCATATGTAACATTCAAAATATTTTTTATTAAAAACCTTTCCCAGCCAGAAGGATAAAAATCCTCAACGGTTACTATTTTAATATTTAAATAAGTTCCAATATAGTTATTAAGAGTTTTTAGTAATTCCACTTCGTTTTCACTAATCGCAATAATTGCTTCATCTATTTTCTCAATTTCTTGAATCATATCAATGCATTCAAGTATTTCTTCTGAATAATTTTTTATAATTTCGTAATCAGATGTAATAAATGGTTCTGATTCTACGGCATCTACTATTAGAGTTTTTATTTTTAAATCAGTATCATATTTTAAATATGTAGGAATTCCTGTTCCACCCATACCAATAATGCCGTTATATTTAAGCAAATCAACAAAATCTTCATGCGTTATTTTATCAATCTTTTCTACTTGAACGCTTTTTTCTTTAAAATCATTTTCTATTTTAACACATTTTACTAATTCACCATTAATATAAGGCTTTGATACAAAATCAACAACAATCCCACTTACTGAAGATATAATAGGCATTTTATACTTTCCTTTTGTTTTTCCTAAATATGATCCTTTAAAAACTTTTTCTCCTTTTTTAACTAAAATAGTTATATCTTTAAAAGTTCCTATAATAAGCGGAATATATACAAATTTTGGCTTATTATAAATATCTATTTTTTTATCTTTAGATAATTTTTTATAATTTTTTATTTTTATTTTTTTAAACACGAATATCACTCGACTTTCTATTTAATTATACCATGTTTTATAGTATAAAAAAAAGAGCATTTAAGTATTTTTACTTATTTGCTCTTAATTTGTTAAATCTATCTTTCATTCTTTCTGTACCAATTAATCGCATAACTTCATATAAGTCTGGGGTTGTTCTTTTTGATGTAATACTTACTCTAAGAATCATACTAATGTCCCCTATACTTCCTTTATAGTTATTTGGATTTTCTTTATATTCTTTCATTTCAGAAGCATAACCTAAAGATATGGCAAGCTCTTTCATTTTATTAAACCAAGTTTCTTTATCATCTTCTACGTTATAATACTTTTCTATATATAGTTCATTAATTTTATTTACTTCATTTATATCTTCTGCATCGTTAAATTCATATTTAAAGTCATTAAATAATTCATCATACATATACCAAATATATTCCTTTATATCACTATAACATGCAAAATCTTTACGAGGTTTTTTCTGCACTCTTTCGATATTTAAAACACTTATTGAGTATTCTTTATATTTTATTAATAGTAAGTATAATTCGTTATCAAATTCTTTTGTCCAAAAAACTAATCTATTATATAAATCTTCTGCTTTTAAAAGACTTATGTAATTTCTAGAAACATTCATTAGTTTATCAATATCAAATAAAGATCCACTTGCACTCATTTTTTTAAAATCAAATTTAAAATCATCTATTCCTTTATCTGGATTAGCAATTAAAAACGCTTCAAAATTAGAGTTTGCAACTGTCATTAAATATAATTTAACAGCTTCTGCTGGAATTCCTTTTTCATGATAATAACTTACGGCTGCTTCAGGGTCTTTTCTTTTAGATATTTTTCTTTTAATATCGCCATCTTGTTTCATAAGTATTCCTAAGTGAGCATATTTTGGCAATTTAAAATTAAATATTTTAAAAAGTTCAATATGAAGTGGAGTTGATGAAATCCACTCTTCTCCTCTTAAAACATGTGTAGTACGCATCAAGTGATCATCTACTAAATGAGCAAAGTGGTATACGGGAATCCCATCACTTTTTATTAATACTTGATCTATATCATTTTCAGGGAATTCAATTTTTCCACGAACTAAGTCATCTAAAATTACTTTATTATTAAAGTTTCCTCTTGATTTTAAACGTAAAACAAACTTTTCGTTATTTTTTATTTTTAAAGCTCTTTCTTCATTGGATAAAGTTCTGCATTTTGCGAAATGTCCGTAATATCCAATTCTATCTTTTGAAGCTTCCTGAATTTCCCTTATTTTATCAATTTCTTCTTCAGAGCAAAAACATGGATAAGCTAAATCATGCTCTACCATATATTTAGCAAAAGTATTATAGATTTCTAAACGTTTTGTTTGTAAATAAGGCCCGTAACTTCCCACTTCATCTGTTTCTGAGATTATGCCTTCAGTAGCTACTATATCAAACATTTTTAAGTCGGAAATAATTCCTGAAATGCCATTTTCTAAACTTCTTTTTTGATCGGTGTCTTCTATTCTAAGATAAAAAACCCCACCACTATCTTTACAAACTTTACTACAAACAAAAGCAGACATCAAACTTCCCATGTGAACAAAACCGGTTGGAGATGGCGCAAATCTTGATACAATTGCACTATCAATTAGATTTCTTTCTGGATATATTACTTCATAATCTGCTAAAGTTTTTTCTATAGTTGGATACATTAAATCTGCTAATTCTTTATTTGTCATAACGTCCCTCTTCTCTTTTAGAATTATACCATATGAAAAAAGAATAGTAAATATTCTATTCTTCTATACAGTTTGTGGTATCATCACCCGTATCACAGTCTATATTTTCTGGATTATACCCAATAGCTTTATTAACTATTTCACTTATTTTTTCATCACTTAAGAAGTTTTCATATATACTTGTATAATCTTCATCGGTTAATTCTGAAATATCAACAAAGTTTTCAAATGATGGAAAACTTATTTCCTCATTATAAGTTGTTTTAATACCAAGATTATAGCTAACTGTAGTACTACCTGCTATTTGAACATGATATTCAGTGTAACCATTGTTTTCTGAAATACTAAATTCAATGTTTGTATTTTCATCATCAGTTACTAATTCTATTAAATACTTTTTGTCATTTGCTTTAGATATATTTAAATTAAATTCACTGTCTTCTTTTATATTAATTGACATTTTTACTAAATTAAATGAAAAATTAGAATATAAATTAATCTTAAAATTTTCAACAGATGTGTCTTTTAAATCTTCTTTTGCTGTGTCTAAAACTGATTTTATATCATCACTAGTAGTTCCATTTAAACTAGCAATATCTTCTATTAGACTAGAATCATTTTTTATTTTATCAAGATAAGTAGTAAAATAGCTTGCAAATTTATTACCGCTTAAATCTATAGTTGATACTATCACATATGTTGATTTATTATTAATATCAATTTTTTCTATTTTTCTACTTAAATATTTGCTACTTAATGATTCTTTTAAATAATCACTTAATTTACTAATAATATTCTTAGTTTTTGAAGAATTATCAGTATATAAATCATAATCAGAGATACCCATTGATAGAGAATTAATGTCTAATGGCATTTTTATATATTTGTCAAAAATATTTGTTAGATATATATATAACTCGTTTTCTTCTATATACATATTAGCATCAACAACAGAATCTTCTTCATACTCTAAATTAAGACGAACATGAGACTCTTTTTTGTCATAATTATTATAAACTGTCGTATTTAATTTTAAGTTATTAAGAACTGTTGATAAGTTATCTGTAGCATTTGTATTTACACTAAAATAACTATCAACTTTTGTTACTTTTGAACTATTTATCAGAGATAAACTACTAAGCTTTAAATTTTCAATTGCTTTATCAAAGATTTTTCTTGGCGAAGTTATAGAATATATATATACAAAACCCCCACCAATAATAAGCATAATAATCGCTATTACAGCAAAAATAATACCTGCTTTTGATTTGTTTTTTTTCTTAAAATAATTATCTTTTTCAGTTATATCAATTCCTTCAACTTTAAATGTATTCATACTTTTAAGAACATCTTCTGTTTTTTCTAAAGGAACTGGGATTGTTATAGTCTTATCAAGCGGAAGTGCATTAACACTTTCAGTTACTTTGGATTCTATATTAGGCTCTAAAACTGGTTCTATTATAGAGCTAACCGGTTCTATAATTGGTGCTTCTAAAACAGGCTCTTTTTTTTCTTCTTTTTCTTTAAAAACAGCATCGCCAAATATATCCAAACTTTCCTTTTTTTCTTCAACAACAATTGCTTCTTCTTTTTTTAGTTCTTCTGGCTTAACAGCCTCATCACTATATATTATTTCATTATCTTTTCTTAAATCAATTAGAGCTTTGCCACATCCTCTACATAAATGGTCTTCTATATTAAGTAGTGAGCCACATCTTTTACATCTCATTATATTCACACTCCTATTTTTATAATTGTATCATAAAAATAGTATTACCTCAACTATTTTAGTTTTTAATAAATGCTTTATACACAATTTGCTTATTATTTACATGATTTTTACAAGTTATTAAATACAATAAGCCCGTTATTTCAGTATTTATATTCATATAACCTGTCTTTTCTATTTCATAAATATCATTTATTTCATAAGTATATCGAATATTATTATAATTTATATCAATAACATCCCCGAGTTCAAGTAAATATAAATTATTAAAGAAAGCATTATTACCACTACCAGAATGTCCTGCTATAACAATAGTTTCTTCATTAATTTTTTTTACATCAGTCAATAGTTTTATATTAGTGCTTAAATCATTATGTATTGAATCATATTTATATATTATTCTGCTTAATTTTATTTTAGGAATTGAAAGTTCAAATAAAAAGTCTGAATTAATATCTAATAGAATAAAGTTGTTTCTAAAAAAGAAAATAAAAGAAAATATTATTATTAGAAATTTACTTATTAAATATTTTTTTTGCATATAAAATTAAAACTAAAATAGAAATATAATTATATTTAAAAGATGAATAAGAACCTGTATTTGGAACAATTAACTCTTTTTCACTTAAAGATACTTTATCATCTTTATTTATTACTTTATCTAAATAAATATTAAGTTCTATATAATCAATTTCACTTTCTTCAATTTCAAAATAAATATCTTCTTTTGCTTCATATATACCTTTATCATAATTTAAAGATATATAATACTGTCCTGCTTTTAAATCTTCAAGAAAAATATTTTCTTTGTTGCTAAAGTAATATTCATAATTGTCATTAATATTAACTATTTTAAAATTTATTAAATTATTAATTAATATATTATCTGGATTTTGATAAACATTCACCATAAGATCTTTTTTGTATATGATATTTTTTAGTTCATAATAGTTTTCTTCTGAAAATGGGGTTATATCAAAAGATAAATCTGCTGTAAATATATAATTTTTTATACCTTCTATTTGTTTTAGAACATAGCTATCAGGATACAAATAAATAGTCATTTCTCCATTTTCATCACTAATAAGTTCTATAGAACTATCTTTACTATCAGTAAGTACAAATTTAGCGCCAACTAAATCTATTAACTCTGTATTTTCATATTGTACTTTAAAAATTACTTTGTTTTTTACACTTGTTTTATCAATTTTTAAATTAAAATTTTTGTTATCTTTTGATATTTCAAAGCTATGTTCTTCTAAATCTAAATAAAAATATGGACTACTATTACTTTCAGCTGCTCTATATTTTCCATAAGGTAAATCTACTTTTTGATTATTTTGAATAAAAGCTACTAAATTATTTTCTTCATCATAGACGTTAAAAATTGAATTATTAAGTTCACTATTATTATTTATATTATCTGAAGACAACTCCAAAGATAAAGAACCTTTACCAATATTTAAGTATAAAAAGTTTTCTTTTAATATAGATCCTCCAACAAATAATCGTTGGTAATTTTGATATGTATAAATTTTCATTTCTTTTTTATTAATAGGTTCAAATATAATTTTATCTAATCCTATATAATTATCTGTTTCAATATAAACTCTATCGTTTATAATATTAACATTACTATTAGGATTATTTAAAACTTTATAATTTGTTAAATTGCTGTCTTGAATTATTAATTCTTTATTGATTGAAGTATCAACAGTTGTTTGATTAAACAGTAAATTAAGATTACTCGTATTAATTAAGTTTAAAATTTCTGTTTTTTCTGTTTCAACATCGATAATAGAAGTATTATGCCAAGAAACATTTATATCAGGATATAAAGTGGTCCAAATAAGCTCTTGGGTCGCTAAATAATATTTATAGTCTATTTGATTATTATAATTATAACCATAATAGCTTATAAGATTGATTTTGTCTAGTAAAGAGCTATCTATATCTACTATTAAATCAACCATATATTCGCCGTCTAATGATATAAGTTTTTTTGGATCTAAGCAGTAAACTAGTTCATCATTAATATAAGCAAATGCTTGCTTGTCATAATGACTATAATCACTAAAACTAATGTTGTAATAAACATCTAAGTAGTCAAAACGAATATTTGCATAAACATTGTTATATTTTAAAAAGAAAATAATAATGATAGAAATGAAGAAAAATATTTTTTTCATAAACCCTCCTATAACTATCATTATTAAATTAATAAAAAAATCCTTCAAAAAAAAAACGTGAAATTAAAATTCACAGTTTTTTGGTGTTCTTGGATATGGAATAACATCACGAATGTTTTCTACTCCTGTTAGATAAATAAGTAATCTTTCAAAACCCATTCCGAATCCCGAATGAATACAGCTACCATATTTTCTTAAATTTAAATACCAATATAGTTCATCAGTATTAATATTCATTTCCTTCATTCTTTTATAAAGCTTATCGTAGTCTTCTTCTCTTTGACTGCCACCCATTAATTCACCTGCTCCAGGGACTAAAAGATCAACGGCAGCAACGGTAGATCCATCGATATTTTGCTTCATATAGAAAGCTTTTATATCTTTTGGCCAATCTGTTACAAAAACAGGAGACTTGAAATATACATCTGTTAAATATCTTTCATGTTCTTTAGCTATATCTTCACCTTGAACAGGTGTATTTTCAAATTTAATGTCTGCTTTAAGTAAAATATCGATAACATCTTTATGACTTACCCTAACAGCTTTATTATCAAGTAGTTGGTTTAATTTAGTCATTAAAGAAGTATCCACATATTTGTTAAACATTTCCATTTCATTTGGACAGTGTTCAATTACATATTTAACAATATACTTAAGCATATCTTCTTCGATATCCATAAGTTTGTTTATATCACAAAAAGCTATTTCTGGTTCTATCATCCAGAATTCTGAAGCATGTGTTTTTGTATTAGAATTCTCAGCTCTAAAAGTTGGACCAAAAGTATATATTTTTTTAAAAGACAGCGCGAAAGTCTCTCCTTGAAGCTGTCCTGAAACAGTAAGCGCTGTTGGCTTACCAAAGAAGTCTTTTTCATAATCTACTTTTTTAGAATCAGCTACTTTATTTAAATCAAGAGTTGTAACTTGAAACATTTGTCCTGCACCTTCACAATCACTACCTGTGATAATCGGTGCATGTAAATAAACATATCCTCTTTCCTGAAAATATGTATGGATTGCCATTGCAGCAACACTTCTAACTCTAAATACAGCTTGAAATAAATTGACTCTAGGTCTTAAATATCCTTGTTCTCTTAAAAATTCATTAGAGTGTCTTTTAGGTTGCATTGGATAATCTTCTGGACAGTCACCTAAAAGTAATACTTCACTCGCACTAATTTCAAACTCCTGTTCACCACCGACTGATTTAATCACTTTACCAGTAACTTTAATGGCTGATCCAACACGGTACTTTGAAATATTATCAAATTCCTTTAAACTGTTTTCATACACAACTTGAATATGCTTAAAATGTGTACCATCAGAAAAATCAATAAATCCAAATTCCTTTTGTTTGCGATGATTTCTAATCCAACCTTCTAATACTACTTCTTTACCGAGTAATTTTTTAATTTGTTCAAATAAATCTTTTACATCCATAATAATCCTCCTTTAACAAAAAAAGTTATGATACAAAGGGACGAATTTCGTGGTGCCACCCTTCTTATCATAACTGATATCTCTTAAGTTTTAACGGACTTACCCGATTTAACTCAGTGACTGTTAGCTCATATTTATTTCATACTAGTTTTCATCTTTCCTAGCTTTCTTTAATGACTAAAATATTGCCGTTCACGTCTTCGTTTGTACTTATACTATATATTATTTTTTATACTTTGTCAATTACTTTTATCTTTATTATAAAAGGGTTAATATCACTTATGTTTACGTTTTATTTTACTGTTTATTTACATTTTTATTGTAACTTTTTTTCTTTTTTTTAAGAAAAAAAACTCGAAACACATATAATAAAGATAGAAGGAGGACAGATAAGTATGCTTAAAAAAGTCAGATTTATATTATTATTCATTTCTTTATCAGTATGTCTTTGCTTAATGAGCAATACTTATTCTAGATATGTTGCTAGTACTAATGGCAGTATTAATGCAGCTTTTTCAAAGTGGCAAATTTTAGTAAACACTTCTGACATATCAGATAATTCTGTATCCTCTATTTCTTTTACGCCAACAATTGAAGATAATGAATTTATAAAAGCTGGTACAGTTGCACCTTCTTCTAAGGGATATTTTGATATCGCAATTGACCCTAGTAATGTCGAAGTATCATTTAAATACAATATTACTCTATCGTTAGGAAACACTAATATACCTGATTTACTTATTACAAAATATGCATATCTTCCAAGTGATTATATCGAAGGAGATCCACTTGAACTTAATACAATATTAGATAGTACCATAACAAATAATTTTTTATATGATAATGAAACCCCAGATTTTGCGTTTGACACTTTTACAATAAGAGTTTATTTTGAATGGTTTGAAGGAACAGGCGAGACAATGAGTAATGAAGCTGATACAGAAGTTGCTACTGAAGCTGGTGAAAACGATACAAAATTAATTATCAATGCTGATGTTACTTTTGAACAAATATTTGAATAAAAAAGCATTTCAATTGAAATGTTTTTTATATGTGTGATTTTAATGCTATTATAACTGGAATTATACTACAGGTTGCTGTTTTATCATTTGGATATAATTTTGAATAATTTACATCTATTTTATAAAAAGCAAATGCATTATTAATGTCATATTCACTACTTGTCCAATAGCATGTATCTTTTACTAAATAACTAAATATTTCATTATTAAATCTATAATATCCACTATAATTAATCGCTTTCGTAAGTTCTGTAGTCATTCTACCTGAATAACTCAATGAACCGATTATGGAATCAGATAAAGTGTTTCTTACTAAAACAGAATTATTAATATCAGTTGATATAACACTCATTAAATCAGAGATTTGTAAAGCACGATTAGTAACTGTCCACGTACTTGTATAATTAGTAAGTGTTTGATTATAGTTACTGTATGTTGATTCTAAATAAGTAGATGTAACATCTGGTAAAAGTGAAACAGTATCATCACCTAATTTATTATCAACATCTATTATTTTAGTACTAAGACAAGTTGAGCTTACTTCTATACATGATGTATTATTAACAACATCATAAAGAATTGTGTCTCCTAAGTCGTATCTAGTATCACTGGTTGTTTCTTCTTCCATATACTGTTCAGCTTCTAAGTTAATTACAACTTGTATAGAAGGTCTGACTTGATAGTTAGGATCAATTAATAGCTTGTCATTTTCTGATTCTTGGAAATTATAAGCTTCAACTCCCCAATAACTATCTAATTCGTCTGTATCTGAATCTAGTGGCCAAGAAATAGCAACCTCAAATTCTGCTTCATCGCCTGCATCTAGTGCATAGCCTTTATTTAAATGAATATTAATATGAAATGGATAATCATGAGATAACTCGTCTTCAACAAATGGTGAAGTAATGGTTTCATCTATTACATAATTATCTATATCTAAAAGACGTGCTGATGTGATATTATAACTTATTTGCGCTATTGAGTCTCCCATGTTTTTTATTTTTACTTTTTCATAAACTGGAGTCATTCCAGGATATATATCATTTATGGAAATAGATATATCATTTGTTACAGGTTCATCATCTTTATATAGTTCAATATACCAAGCTTTTACTCCAACTTCAGTTGTAACATCGGCGAGTCCACTATAGGCAAACCAAGCCAAGGTGACAGACATAAATGAGACTACGATAAAAACTAAAGACATGATATTCAATTTTAAATATGTCTTATGTCTAGCCTTCATTAAATCACCTCAAAATTCTTTAATTATTTTTTAATTTTTCTCTTCTTTTTTCTTCTTTTTCAAGAAGTGACGAAACTATTTCAGATCCAATTATAAATACCATCGGTAGAATTATAAATAAATAAAAACCTAATTTAGTCGCAACTATTTTATAAATAGTTGATAAAATAACTGATCTATAAACAACAACACCATACAATTGACTTTCATATACAATAGGATCTTCTACTAAATTAGCAAGGCCTTTAGCTCTAAATATAATATTTCCGTTATTGTCTTTTTCAATTCCAATAACTTGATGCGTAATAACTTTATTTTTAAAATCACCCTTCATACCTAAGTAACTAATAGTATCGCCTATTTCAATATCTTTAGCATTTGTCTTCTTTGATATTAAAACATCTCCTATATCATATTTAGGCTTCATACTTCCTGAAATAACTGTAAACATGCGATAATCAAAGAATGATATCTTATTACCACTAAATCTTTGTAAACAAACAACTAATATAAAACCAACGATTAGTATAAAAAAGATTGTTTTTACAATTGCCTTTATTATTTTAAAAATGTTTTTCTTTTTATTTTGTTTTTCCATAAATTCTCCTATAAATATTCTTTTGTCTTTTTTATATAATCTTCCATAGCGCTTTTAAACTTCTTTTGAACATCCATTGTACCTGCTAATCGTTTTGTTTTTTCTTCATTTAATTCCCCTAGTATCATTTTTAAAATTTCTTCATCAGTTATTTTAATCCCTGTACTTAGAAGCAATTCTACTACTCTTTTAATTTGTGTTTTAATAATTTGGGTAGCGTAATTTGATAAATTCTCTTTTTGCTCTTTTTTTGATTTAGTAATTGAATCTAATATAAAATAATCAATTAAGAAACTATCATTTAAGAGACCTTTAATCAACTGATCTCCTTCAGTATCTAAATTATTCTTTATACCATTTTCATTATTATAAACTTGAAGGAAGTTCCAAAGTTGCATAGCAAATTGAAAATTAGCGTTTTTTTGAATTAAGTTTGTTTTACTAATAGGAGGTCTTATAAGAGGCGCTCTTGCTTTTATCAAAGCCTTCATGAAAGCACTTTTATCCCAGCTATTAGTATAATCTCTAATGTTTTTTATTCTTTTTTTTACATCATCTAAAGATGAAGTTAAATCTTTTCCACTATCATCTTTAGGTTTCTCATAAGTACTTATACGAAGTTCGATACCTACTAATTCTAATCCAGTATCAGTCCTAGCAACATATTCAAGTTCTTTCTTTTTTCTAGCTTCAAATCCTTCTAATTCTTGCTCTTTTTTAGTTAAAAAAATATTTAAATTTTTAATTAAAGTATATATTAGTCTTCCTTCATACGTATTACAAGTTTCTTCATTAAAAACCACTAATATTTTAGCTGGTTTAACATTATTATTTTCATCTATTTCATCAATATATCTTGTGTTTCTTGTTAAATCCTTAACACTATCAACAGTAATTTTACGAGCTTTTTCAATTTTAACAACACTTTCTTCACTAATAAGAGCCATTCTTGGATTTCTTACTATTTTATCAATATAAGGACATACTAATTCAAAGATATTTAACCAATCAAAAGATATCGCACTACCATTATATTCTGATGTATAATGCATATTTGCTTCTATTTTTCTATTAAATGTGGACGTTTTTTTCTTTAAAGCTTTTGAAACTTCCATATTAAAAGTCTTAGCCATATTAAATCACCCTTTATATTGATTTTTTGATTCTCTCTAAGTATTCAATACATTCTTTCATTTCACCATTACCAAATGTTTTATTTAAGTAAGTTATAAATGGATCAATCTCATCACGTATTAAGGTTATATTTAATTGATCAAATTTTCTAAAGATTTTTCTTGCTATAAAGTAATCAATTGCTTCAACTTCTTTACCACCACAACCAACATAAACTGGTGCAAATGTTTTAAGTTGTTTCATAATACGGTTACCAAACGCTACTCTAAAATGTTTAATAGCATAATCATCCATTTCTTTGACTTTATCTAAGCTTTTTTGTGAGACAGGATGATTTTGGATAGCATCTTTAAATAATGATTCAAGATAGCTTGAATTTAAATCAACAGCCTCTTGTTCTCTACATTTAAATGGATCAACCTTTGTATTAATATCAATTGGCATCGCACGGTCATAAACTTTATCTGTAACCATAAATGTTGAGTCATCGTTATTAATTGTTCCTATATACCATAAATTTCCTGGAAGTTTTAGTTTTCCTTTAATTATTTTTTTAGGATCTGTTGGCCAAGTACTTGTTACAAGTTCAATAATCCACTCATCACGAGAAGGCATCTCTAGAATAGATAAAAGCTCTGCAAAATAATATTCAACACGCGCTAGATTCATCTCATCTAGTATTATAGTATGAACATCATCATCAAAACTAGCCACATAAAGTTCTGCAAGAACTTCTTTTTCATTGAATTTTTTTGTAAATTCGTTAAAATAACCAATTAGTTCTGTTTTGTCACGCCAAGATGGTTCAACAGAAGCAACACGAGAATCTTTTTTAACAAATTTTCCCCAAGCATAAGCAAGAGAAGTTTTACCTGTTCCTGATATACCTTGTAATATTATTAATTTACCACAAGCAAGGCCTGCAAAGAAACTTCTAAGTAATGGTTCTTCATAAAATAATTTTAATTTACTTGCTGAAAAGCATTTAAAATTATCAATTAATTCAACTAAAGTATATGTGTTCCCATAGTTTTTTGGCTTAAAGTTTTTATATTCTTCATCTATCTTTGTTAGTTTAGGAAATCTTATATTAGGATCGCTTGTTTCTTCTTCTTTTAATTCTTCCTTTTTCTCTGGATTTTCTTCATCATCTGGCTTTAATCCTAACTGAGAAACTTTCATTGCCATTATTTCATCTTTTTCTTTCATTAAATCTCTTACTTTGCTATTTAGTTCTGCTATTTCATCTAATAAATCTTCTTTATTAATATTTTTTCTTGATTTAATAAATCTTCTTATTGCTGATATTATTAAGAATAATATTAGTAAAACAATTATTACTAAAACACCTATAGATATGGCAAAAAGAACCCATTCTGGCCCTTTAAAAAAATATTTATAATTATCAATAATTTGCCTATAGTTAGTATAATTAAACATTTTATTAATACCATCTATAATACCTTTAAATATTAAGAAAAAACCATCAAAGAAGACAGAAATAAACTCATAGAAAAACTTAAAAAATGTATTCATTTATTACCACCGCCAAAATCTCCAATTTTATGTTCTATACTTTCATATATGATTTTTTCCTTTAATTCATCAGGAATATATTTTATTACATCTTCTTTTTTGCTATTTACAAAAATGTAATCTGCAACATATAAATCACTTCTTCTTTTTGCTTCTACTATCTTTTCTTCTTCAAAAACAAGTGCAAATTTATACCCCATTTTTTTCACTTTTTTTATAAATAAATCGTTTAAAATATAATCTTTAAATTTAATTGTAATTATAATATTTTCTTTTGCATATTCATCATCAAACATTTTAATAATTCTTTCAAGTTTCTTTTCTTTACTGTATAAACTATTAGGTATACAAAAGAAATATTTATTACTAAAGCAAGAACTTGTCATATCTTTAATTATTTTAATAAGAAGTAAAGTTATTAAAATAGTCATTTTATCTTCAGCAACTATTCCCTCTTTATAAGCTTTCTCAATTATATAATCACTATAAACTTTACTAAAATTTAAATTATGTATAAGATCTAAAGCATAGAAATCCTTTTTTGTAGTAAGCTTATTAAATTCTAAACTAAACATCGTAGTTTCTAGGTTTTTTAAGAAATAATCTAATGTTTTATTACTATTTTTCTGTATTTTATTTATTTGGTTACAAATACTAGTTGTTTTTTTAGAATCAATATTCAAATAAATAGATAATTCATTTTTAATAAATTCTTCTTTTGCTTTTAAGTCTTCAATTAAGTTTGCTTTTTCTAAGCTATTTATCAACAAGAAACAATTTAAATATATTGATACTACAACTTTATAATTAGCGTTTTTACCTTTATATGAATTAATAAGCTCTAAAGATATTGCTTTCAATACTTTTTCCATTTTTTTTACGTTTAAATTATTAAAATTATTATAATATCTTGCTGCAACATATCCGTCTATAAATGCTTCTTTTATTTTATTATCACTAGCGTTATCAGCTATTAAAAGTCTAATAATCTCCTCTAATTCTTTTGTTTTAATAGATATTGCCGTATCAATTAAGTTTTTATTCTTTGACTTATTTTTTCTTAAACTTTCTAAATCAATTTTTGTAAGAGAATCATCCACTACTTCTTCTACTGCAGATGCTCTTTTTTCTTCTTTAGCAGGTCCTTTTATTTCATTTTGAGCAATTTCCAAAAATGTTTGATTCATTTCATCAGAATCAACTGATATAACTCGGTATAAAACAGTTTTATCTAAGTCTTCTTCTGTTTGCGTTTCTACTACTTTTTTAACTTCTTCTTTATCACCAACAGTAATGTTTCTGAAAAATGATGTTTTTTCTAAATCTTCTTCTTTAACATTCACATTTTTATCCATAGTAATATCTATATCACTAGTAGCTAAGCTTACTTTTTCGTTTTTAATATCTTTTTTACCGGTAATAGCTTTTCTATTAAAAAATGATAGAATAAATGTTTTAATTTTTGTAATCAATTCTTTTTCTTTCGTGCTTTCTTTTTTAAAAGCTATATTGGCAATAAATAAAGTAATTATAAGCGCTATTAAAACTGTAGGATTAAATAAAGTTTTTCTGATAAAACCAAAATTCGGTAATATTTTATATACCTTACCTATGATTTGTTTCTTATCAACTGGTTCATCTTTTGTATTGTTAGCATCTCCCTTAGTTATAAATGTTTCGTTATATGATTCAATAATTCTGTGTGTTATAAATTCCCCATTGAATTCATATGTAATAATATCTTTTACTTTAACATTATTTGTAATCTTGACAATAATCCAGTCACCTGGATTAATCACTTCTGCCATACTTCCTGTTTGTACTTCAAAAATAGAGTATCCAAAGAAATCAGTATATTTGTTTCCTAAAATTTTTGTTTGTATTCCAGTATAAATAGTTACTAATAAAACACCACCAAAAATAGTCATTAAAATGTTTAATGCTATATTAATAATTTTTTTAAATAATTTGTTATTAATTAGTGATTTCATTACTGATTTACTCCTCATATTATAAGCTTCCACTATTATATATAAATTTTATCACAATAATAATATATTTACAATAAAACTTCATAATAAAAGACCAAATTTTCATTTGATCTTTTTATATTATCACGCTTCTTTTTCTTCTTGATCTCCATATTTAATTTCAACTACTAAAGCATATATTTCATAGATAAATATAATGAAACTTGGTACTAAAATCATAAATAAGAAACCCCATTTTGACGTTATCAAAGATAGATAAATCCCTATATTTTCATAAACCTTAGTAGATGTTCCTATAACAAACTCCATTGAGTAAGTATCACCATTTTTAAATGAAATTGCTTCATCATCTGTATGTACTTCACCAATTTCTCCTATTTCAATAGACGCTTTACCTGTACTATCTAACTTATACACAAATAGTTCTTCGCCTTCATTAAACTGGTCTACTTTTTTATTTTCTACTACTACTAAGTCCCCTTTTTTATAATTTTTTGAAGAAATAGAATCTTTTATAATAACTAATGATGTATTATCAAACTGTGTTACACCATATTTATTGTAATTTAATAATAGTATTGTCATACAAATTGCAAAAGAAAAGAATATAACACAAAAGGTTATTATTATAATGTTTTTAATTTTTTTCAGTACTTTCATTTTACCACCTATTATAATATATCATAAAGATTTTTCAATATCAATCAAATTAAAAATAATATACACTATTTTACAATGACTATGGATTCAAATAAGTAATTATTGCTTGACCATTACCTGTTCTATTTCCATTTGTATTTGTTATGAGTGTCATATAACTAGTATCAAGGTAATAAGTTCCAACTCCTCCGGCATAACCAGCTGCTGCACAACTATTTGGAGCACCATTACCGCCTAATATACCAATTCCACCGCCTCCGCCTTTTCCACCGGCATATCCAACATTTCTGTACGCACATCCACCACAAGAATAAGCTCCTTTAGAGTTTTTATAATAACCGCCATCGGCGCCGCCACCACCGCCGCCACCGCCATTAGCTCGAAGATAAACTGTAGAATTATAGTTTAGTGTAGTTGAACCGCCACCACCGCCGCCAGCACCGGAAACACCGCCTGTTCCAAGCCCATTAGAACCATCTATATAGCCTCCACGACCATAGTTTGCTGTTTGAGCTCCATTAGTTCCCTTTGCTCCTACCTTAACTGAGAAAGTTTGTCCAACACTCATTGTTACTGTAGCACTAACATAGCCACCTTTTCCGCCGCTACCGCCCAGTCCACCACTACATAAGCCTTGTCCACCATTTCCTCCTTGCGCTCCCCAAAGCTCTATTTTATAAACACCTGGAGCTGGAGCAATGAAAGAATTGTCAATAGTTGAAGTATAAGTATAAGTACTTTCAAATACTTTTACTGTTCTTGTATTTGTATAATTAGCGCCTCTATAAGAGCCATGATAAGTAACAGTATAAATTCCTACTGTATTGATATCGAAAGTTGGATTTGACTCATAAGTAATGTCTGTTGAAATAATATTCCCATCTTTATCCTTTAAAGCAGCGCCTGTCATTAAATTATAACTTGTCCCCTTTACAAGATAAACATCACTTTGATCAAATCCTATATTCACACCTTCATATATTACTTCTATAGTTCTATTTCTTGTATACTCAGTATTTCTATAAGTTGTTCTATACGTTACTTCATAAGTTCCTACTGTATTAATATCAAAAGTTGGACTTGACTCATATGTTATTGTTGATGAGACAGGAGTTCCTTCTTCATCAGTAAAAGTAACGCCCGACATTAAATCATAATTTGATCCTTTATAAACTTCTAAAATAGTGGGATCAACGACTAAATAAAATATTAATTCTATTTCACAGTTTGTATTTATATAAAAATCATTTATATTATATGAAGTCCCAAAGCTTTTCTTATAAAAATTAAAGCTCAAATTAGAATTTGGTTCTATACTCTGCTTAAAATCAGTTATATATCCTGCTTCATCTTCTAAATACTCAGGTAATTCACTTGATTTATTATCAAGTAAGAATTTATTAGTATCAAAAACAACTTGAACGCATTTAGAAACGTTTGCAGTATTATAAAAACTTAATCTATTGTAATCAAAGTAGTCTTCACTTTTTGAAAAAACAGTATTGTCTTCTACTTTATGAAGATTAAAACTACCTAGTAAAGTTTTTTTGTATGGTGTATTACTAGTGACTGTTACATTAACTTTCACATCAGTTAAAGTATATTCCATATCAGTTAAAACTATATCAAAATATAGGTCTGTTTTAATAGTTTCACTAATATAACGATAACCACCTATTTCACATTCGCTTTTTGTAAATTCACTTACATCAACATTATCACCAGTATTATTTTGACAAGATTTAATCGCGGTCAAAGTTCCAGTATAGCTTTCTTGGCTAGTACCATTCATATGACATATAGCATGAGTGCTTGCTTCGCCTTCGATAGAACAAGACGCAGTATAATTTATATCGTAGTCTGTTGCGACATCTTCGTTTAAGCTATTACGAATACTAAATTCTACACTACCACCTGTCCAACTATTATTCATGTTATTTACACTACTGGTACTTAAATAGTCACTATAGAAATAAAAACCTTTTGATTTTAAATAGTAATCGGTTACAGAATTAGAAATATACCTAGCAAAACTAAATATTGTAGTACACAAAAAAGCAGATATTAATATCATAAATATCAAGGTTCTTAATTTCTGCTTTTTCATATATACCTCCTAATTTATTTTCTGATAACTTCTAACTTCAACATCAATGAAATCAACTAAATTAGTATATTCTTCCCCACTATATTCAGATGGAAAATCAATTTTAATTTTATAATCATCTGGTGTTTCTTTATCATAAGCAATTGTTCTAAGTGGACTATTACAAACTAATTCATTAAATTCATTGCGACTGAATGTTTCATCACAATTTAATATTTCTTCTTCACTTTCAGTAACACTATATAATTTAATGACTAAAGGCATAAAGTGATAAGTTTTAATTGTAAGCTGATATTCAACAGTAACATCGCTTGTTTTATCTTCAAAAGTATTACTTACAGAAAATGTATACTCTCTAGAATCTCCAGGATTAAAATTTTCTAAAGAAATGTTTAGTTCATCAAGACTTGCTGTATTAAAAATAAGCTTAGCTATATTTTGGTCATTTGTATTTAAAGAAGTTGATGAATGGAAAAAAGAATAAGTAATTCCTGCTCCAAAGAGAGTTAATATAAATATACCAATAATTATAAATATTTTTTTCTTCATCAAAGCTCCTTATTTAACAATGAAATATTTTTCAACTGTTCCTATTTTTCTAACTCCATCATATAATTCAAATACATATTTATAACCTGTATTTAAGAAATTAGCATTAATTAAATTAAGCTCAAAATGATTATATGTACTCGTAAGACCATTATATGTGATAGGGTTTTCTTTTGCATAATAAACACTTCCACTAAATTGAGTCAATATATCACTTACATAATCTTGTAAATTAACTAAACTATAGCTTTGATTATATGCTGATAAAGTATCTTTTTTATATAAAGAAACTCTAATTGTTGGATTAGTTAATTCACCATTTTGTAATAAATCAAAACTAACTTTTGTTGTCTCTTCACTTTTAAATATAACTGAATTTGAATCCTCATCTATTACATTAAAATTGTAAACAATATTATAATTGTTATCAGAAACTATAACTGGAATTGTAAGAACATTACTATTAATTTCATCATAATAATATCCATCATAAGAAGCATATCCATATATTTTTAAATAGTAAGTTCCATAAGAAAGCTCAGTATTATTACTGTAAGTAATTAAAGTTATAGTAGTACTGCTATTAATAAATCCTTTTTCTAAATTAATATGAATCATATTATCAGTATCAGGATAATAAACTTTATCACCTATCTTAAAGACAATATGTTTTAAATCATCTTTACTTATAATATTATCACTACTATCAACTAATTTTAAAAGTATGCCGATATCTTTATCTTCATAAGTGGTATCGATTATTTTATTTTCATTGATATATTTATAATTTAGTAATGTATTTATATTTATATTTGTTGTTGATTCAACATTTAAATTAATTGCGTCTCCACTATAATCAGTTGATAAAGAAATTAAAGCTTTTGTGCTTCCTAAAACATCTGAATATATATTAAAAGCCTTTATTGTACTATCTATAGTTGATATTTTATTTAAAGTCATAGAATTACTTGTATTTAAATATAAATGAACATTTTCGTAATTAATATTTATACTAGTATTTGAAAAGTCTAAAACAACACTAAAGTTTTCATTAATAGATCCATTATTATAGTAACTATTTTCTATAAATGGTTTAGAAGTTTCCCCTGTTCCAATTTCCTCAAATAAAGTAAATGGATAAGTAGCAGTTTTTATACATTCTGGGTCACTTCCACAACTGTCGTTATAATTATATAAATCATCAGATGAAGTTATTTCATATTTATATACTTTAGAATTAATGTTATCAATTAAAGTTATTTTTGTATTAATTGGAAGCAGAAAAGTTGTTACTAACTCATGAATTGAAGAATCAATTGCTTGTATTTCATGATTATTAGTGAAATTAAATCTAATTAATGATTTATCCGTGATAAAAGCATTTTCCATAGGATAGCTTGATGCATGATTGCCTATTTGGATACTCTCACTATAGCCATTATAAACAATATAATCAGTATTAATATATGTTACATAATTACAGTTATCTGTAACTTTAACATAAATTATATACTTGCCAATTTCACTAATAACTATTTCTTCATTATAATCTAACCATAATTCTTGTGATAAATTTTCAAGTGTATTTATATCTAAAGCTTCAGTAGATATATAATATTTTATATTGTTTATTCCTGATAAATTGTCAACAGCTACAACATTAATACTGCTTGCTTTTTTTATATAATAATTAGTTAATTCATCTTTATTTGTTGTCCAATTAGCTGACCCTAAAGAAGCAGTTACTGATGAACCTGATTTATCAAGTACAATTAAATCAGAATTTAAATAAGTAATATTATCACTATAGTCTACTATTTTTGCATATATCACATAAAAACCTTCTTCTATAATTTGTACAATTGAAGAATAAGGAGTCCATGTTATATTTTGTATTTCACTGCTAGTAAGTGGTGTAATTGAATTACTTAAATAGTAATACGTTTCTTTTATAGGATGCAATTCATTCATACCTTCAATACTGAACGTTATATTTTCACCCATTTTAATAGTATTTAAATCATAGCTTAAATTATTCCATGTATAAATTCCAGCATGAATAGAAGCTATTGGATTATTTATATCATCTGCAAAGAGTATTGGCAACCTTTCTTCGTCATAAACCCATACATTGTCACTATTTAAAGACATATCATCAAAATCTACAAATTCATTAAATAATAAATTAGTAGTTAAATATGACTTTGATTTAAGATTTTCTAAAGTTGTTGTAGTAAATGTTCCACTTACTGAACCCACTTTTATAGTGCTTCCTTCTAATACATAGCAATTACTTACTGTCACATTAGAAAGTATTATAGAATCTATAAAGTAAGTTGAAATAGCATTAAAAGAGTTACTAATAGTGATCTCTGCATTTTGAGCTACAGATATTATACTTCCAATATTAGTAGCTTCCAAAGAACCACTATTGTAAGAACTATTTATTGTAACATCGTTTGTATTTTCAACCGTTCCAATTAACCCAGATGCATTGTTATTAGCGCTAATAATACCAGTATTATATGCTTTATTTATTTCACTAGAACTAGCTGTAGCACCTATTAATCCAGAAGAAACGGAATATCCATAAATAGTTCCTTTATTGATTACATTTTCTAAATTAACATTACTAGCAGTACTGACAATACCAGCTGATACTCCATAATTATAATTAACATGATAAACAATGTTACTTAAAGATAATGTAGCGCCTTCTAAACTGGTTGTTTTAATCTCTAATTCTGTTAAAGCATTAGTTCCTAAGCTTACATTAAAACTTCCACCAGTAATAGTATTTCCATTTATTTTTATAGTGGTATTTGAATCATCTGCACCCGTTAGTGTATAAGTACCTGTTACTGAGGAAGATATAACTTCACTACCTACAAAGGTATTATTATTATCCAAACTTAGGTAGTCTGTTTTTTCTATACTGCTTAGAAGAACGTTTTCATCTGCAATATTGATAGAGAGGTTTTTGTTTAAAAAATCTTCTCTTCCAATAACGTATCCATTAAACAGTGTATTTTTAATTGTTGAATTACTTGCATTAGAGGCAATTCCACCTGTTACAAGTCCTCCATATATAAATGCATTTTCCACATATAAGTCGGTTATTTCACCTTCTAAAGACGTAAAAAGCGCTAAAGAATCTGCATTACTACTCATATATAATCCATATATAGAATAGGAGTCACCATTAAAAATACCCTTAAAATTACTAAGCGCATTAAATTCATTTAATGTTCCAATTTCTACTCCTGTTAAATCACTATTAACATAATATTTGTTAGTAGATTTATCAACATAATAAGTAGTACTGTTTAAAATATATTCTAGTGTATTATCGTTATAATTAAAAACTCCTTTATTTAAAACAATATCTCCACTTAAAATAAAATATTTATCTTCATAATTGTTAGTCAACAGTTCATTAGAAAAATATGCTAGTTCCCTACCATTTGAAATAACATAAGGACTATTTAAAGATCCGTCTCCACTTCGGTAAGAAGAAGCAATGCTTCCATCCCATTCTGTAGTAGTTACTAGTGATGTTCTGTTTTTAAAACGAGCTAGTGTTGGAATTGCAATAGAAAGGAGTAATATAAAGCTAAGCGTTATAAATAAAACCGTTATTTGTTTATTTTTAGTTAAATTAACAAAAAACTGCTTACGCATTATATCACCTACTTTCCATTAATTATAATAATTATAACATTTATAATTTAATATGTAAATTGTGATAAATGAAAAAAGAAAGGTTATTCTTTCTTTTCTTCTTTATTTACTATCTTTAAAACGTTTACCATAAACCATATTTTTTCAACGGTCGTTTCACTTTTTTCTATGACATTAACTCTTAATATTAAATCAATTTTGTCAATTAAATTACTAAGACTATCTGGGTCCAAAATATCTTCTGTTATATTTATATTATCAAGCCTATATCTATTCATTATAATACGTCTTATATTAATGTCATCAAATAAAGATGTTCCTGTTGTTATAATATTTGACGGATTATTCGCAAATGAATCAAAATCACTACTATATTTAATAACATCACTATAGCTTGTTAAATTAAAAACTTTTTTTAAAGCTATTTTTTTAAAGTAACTGAAGCTGTAATAAATATGTAACAAATCATCAATTGTCATTGTTCCACTTAAAATCGATAAAACTTTAGCATTAAAATATTCTTTATCGTAAGATTTATAAAGCGCATAAAGTTCTTTAGCTAATTTTACAGAATCAACTTTCAACTGTTTTATATCTTCTACATTTATTTTTTTAAATAGATTTTCTTTACCTTCAAATATTTTTTTGTTTATTTTTTCAAGAAGAACTTCTTTTGTATTTATTTCTGCTGTAACACTCTTTAAATCTTTATAAATATCTGTTTTTTGACTTTTATCAATATTAAGAGAGTATTTACTATACTGCTCTTTAAAGTCATTAATTAAAGGTAAAAATATATTATAACTGTCAAATTCTTTTACATTAGATTTTAGTTTAAATAAATTATGAATAAATTTTTCTTTTTCACTTTCTGTTTCCATTAAAGTAGAATCAATAATTAAACTACTAAAGGTTGAAATTCTAACTTTATTATTATCAAAATAGGTGTTTATATCAATTTTACTGTTTTTAGCAAGATTAATAATGTCAACTATATTTTCTTTTGAATTATTTTCAAGTTCTAAATGAATTTTCTTAATTTTATTTAAACAATCATCATAATTTCCAATATTGTTCTTTTTTAGAACTTCTTTTTTCAAATGTTCAATATATTCATTAAATTTCTTTTCGTTATTTTTTATTATTTTTCTAATATTTAACTCAATATGACTGATAATTTCAGGGTTGACCCAATACACTCTTTCAAAAGTTTCAAGTACCTCATCAGGGGTAGCATTTCCTTCTCTTGATTTCAAAAATGAAGTCATATATTCATGAACATAACAGGTATAATTAAAGTCTTTTACTGTTATATTAATAGAAGCTTCTTTGAATTTATCTAAAAAACCGTTTATAATATCATTTAAAGAATTAAAATTAAAATCATAATATTTTGTCATTTGATAAAGTAAATCCTCAAAGCCCATTTTTTCAAAATATGTGTTGGTCGGATTTAAAATGAATCTCGCCTTTTCCAAAGATGTAAGTTCACAAGTAAGATTTTCAACATTTTCTTTTTCTATTTTTAAATCAAACGACTTACTTTTAATAACTAAATATTTTTTCACTGCTTCTTTATACTCTAAGTATTTTGAAGTTATTTCTTCTATTTTTTGATTGTATTTTTTAATATTTGGCTTAGTTTTAGTTGGCATTGTTCCAACAAGGGTTTTTTTAGCCTCAATATCTTTCTCGATAAAGTCTAGAAAACTATTCATTTTTTTCCTCCTTATCTTGAATTTTGCTATCGTTTAATAAAGCAATATATTCAGTTATCTCTTCATATACTTTTATAAGCTCACTTAAACTAAGTTTTGATAAATCAAAATTTACTTTTTTTTCGTCTTTTTCCATTAAATCACCCTTTTATTCTTTATACGTCATAACCAGCTAAGTCTTTAATGAAGTTAATAACAATCGATAAAGTAGCTCTTCTACTACCAGTTTCCAAGCTATCAATGTCTTGTCCTTCAATCCATATATATATTCTAAATTTTGTTATACCATTAGGTATTTCAAAGATGGGATTTGTAAAATTTGTAATTGTTGATTGTTTTTCAAAGTGTTCAGTATCAAGTGGTATACCAGATTCCTCATGGCCATTAATAATCGATAAGTACTTACCTTCACTTTTTACTGCATATGTAGGGACATATGTACCATCTTTCAAATCAACATTATATTTTTTAATTCTTTCTATTGAACCATCTGAATGATTTAAACTATTTGGTTCATAAATAACATAACTGCAATTATTATTACATGATAAATGTTGTATGTTATAAACAGTATCTTTTGTCTTAGTGCTTCCACTTTTCACAAAACCAAATCTAATTGAATTGATTGTACCATCATAATCACTGTATAAATCTTTGTTAAATGTTATTCCTGTTCCTTGATCCAAATATAAATTGTCGCTTTTTGGTGAACCACTTACATTTTTAAGAAAAATATCAAACGCGATATATGCATTATTTGTATATGGTTTACTTTCGTCTACTAATGTTGTATTTAAATATTTTATTTCAGCTCTTTCATTATCTTTATAAGCAAATCTAGAACTTCCAAACATTGCAAAATTAATACTATCTGTATTATTTAATCCAATTGAAGAAACAGAGAATAATCCTTCTGTTGCCCACTGATTAGTATGTTCTGGATAACGTTCAGTTAAATCAGTGATTATTTTATCTTTTGATATTTCAATACTACTTCCAAATGTTATTCCATCAAGCGATATAAAAAGCCCACTTTCATTTGAAACAACCATATTTACAAAATCTACCTTAACGTCTAGTGAAGCATAAAACCACGCATAAGAACCTATTATAAATAAAACTCCAGATAAAAACGATATTAATAATGTAAGATTAAAGTTAACATTAGTCTTTTCCTCATATTTCTCTTTAATCTTAACTATCTTTTGTTTAACACTAGTCTTTTTGTTTATACTAGTGTTTTTATCAATGTTTTTTTTCTTCAATATGATCACCTCAAATAATTAAAGAGTAACCAACTTTGATTACTCTTCATTATCATTTAACAAACTAGTATAACCACTAAGTTAGTATTTTAATTTTATTCTACTACGACATTTCTAACTTTTTTACCAATATTTCCAGCAGCATCTTCAACTGTGTATTCTATTTGGTAAGTTCCAGCTGTTGATGTATCTACTGTACCTGTAATTACTAGGTATTCAGTTACATCACCATCTTTAGTATCGCTTGCTGTAGCGCCTTGTTCAGTGTATGTTCCACCTACAGCTACAGTTACTGTTGCATCACCAATTAATGTTATAACTGGATCAGTTAAGTCAGCAGCTGATGGTCCATCACCTTCATTTAAATCAGGTCCATTGTAATCGATATCGTCTTCTGTATATCTTTCTTTAGTGAATCCAAATTTAACTGCTATTTTCTTACCTATTGAAGCAAAGTCATAGTTATCTACATCTTGTCCTTCAATATATATATATATTCTTACTTTTGTAATACTATTTGGAGCAAATTTCATAAATGTCGGTCTATTTGTTCCTGTTAATAGTTTTTCTGAATCAGTAAATGAATCATATGGAACAAGTAAAGTTTCACTTGCTGTATATCCATTATAAGCAGGTCCGTCATATACATCAACGTTATCAGCAGCAACTATATCATCGCTTACTGCGTATGTAGGATATGCAAGTCCATCTATAACAGTTCCACAAGTCCCACTATAAGAAGCAGGAAGTGTTACATTAGCACCTGTTCTTGCTAAACAAGAAGTTTCATACCAGCTAATAGCATTAGCCTCATGTTCTCTATCATTTGGTTCCCAAATTTGGGCTGTACGGCAAATTCCCGTTACATCATCATTACTTGTACAAGTAATACCTGTAATAGTCGCAGCTGTAGTTGTTGTTCCTGCAACACGTCCAATTTGAGTAAAGGCAACACGTACAGAGTTTTCAATACCTGTATTTTCTACTCCTGAAGTTGCAACGGTAACAGATGATTCAGCTGTTAGATAGATATCTTCCTCATCTAATTCATTTAAAGCTTTAATATATTGAGTACCTGAGAAGTTTTTTACAAATAAGTCAAAAACTACATACCCTTCTTGTTCAGTAGCGCCTGCTCCATAGTTTAGAACACGGCTAGCCATTAGTCTATATCCACCTTTTGTAGTTGCGATACTTGCTTTTTCAAATATACGCATTCTTGAAGGTGTTGCATCCATCGCACCAATTGATGAAACTGGAATAAGACCTCTTCCACCCCAACTATTAGAGTGGCCTGCATAAGATACTGTATCAACAGTATCCTTAGATATGCTTACTGTTGTATCCCAAGTGCTACCATCTAGAGAAAGTAGCAAGCTATCAGTTGCTGCAATTTCAACATCAAAGCTAGATACATTGACAGTTCTCATACCAATAAACCAAGCATATGTTGAGACTGAAAGTACAACTGCAATAAGCGTACAAATTACAATAAGATTAGTGACTTTCTTTGTTTTTCTTTTACTACCTTGTAGTGACATAAAATACATCTCTCCTCAATTATTCATGATAATTTTGTCTAACATGATTAAATATCTAACACCTAATCACAAAATAGACACCCCTATCTTAATATACATTTATATTGTATCATAAGTAAATTAATTGTCAATAAAATTCAAAAAACATTTTCATTTTTATAAAAAAATAAGAGTTTTTATTTAACTCTTATTTTATATTTATTTTACTCTACTATTACAGTTCTTGAAACAGTCTCAGCATAGTTACCTGCCCAGTCACTTACAGTGTAAGTTACAGTATAAGTACCTGCTATACTTGTATCAACATCGCTGTTTGTAATAATCTTATCTGTTATATCTCCATCAACCACATCTGTTGCAGTAGCGCCTGCATCATTGTAAGTTGAACCCACTGCTACAGTTACAGATGCATCACCTGTTAAAGTAATGACTGGTGCAACGGTATCAGTACCAGGATTAGTATCTGGTCCATCATATTCGATATCTTCTTCAGTATATCTTTCTTTAGTGAATCCAAATTTAACTGCTATTTTTTTACCTATTGAAGCAAAGTCATAGTTATCTACATCTTGTCCTTCAATATATATATATATTCTTACTTTTGTAATACTATTTGGAGCAAGTTTAATAAATGTTGGTCTATTTGTTCCTGTTAGTATTTTTTCGGAATCAGTAAAATAATCATAAGCTACTAATTTAGTAGTACTTTCATATGTGTTATATTCAGCTCCATCATATACATCAACATTATCAGTTGATGCAATATCTGTGCTTACTGCATATGTTGGATATGCTGTATTGTTTGCAACAGTTCCACAAGCTCCACCATAAGAAGCAGCACTTGTTACATCAGCACCTGTTCTTGCTAAACAAGATGTATCATACCAACTAATCGCATTAGCAACATGAGCTTTGTCATTTGGTTCCCAAATTTGGGCTGTACGACAAATTCCAGTTACCTCACCAATTACAGAAGGATTTCCTTCAGCGTCTTTTGCACAATCAATTCCAGTTATTGTATCAACATCTGTTGTTGTTCCTGCAACACGTCCAATTTGAGCGAATGCAACACGTACAGAGTTTTCAATACCAGTGTTTGCTACTCCAGAAGATGCAACTGTTACTGCTGAATCTACTGTTAAGTAAATATCTTCTTCATCTAATATGCTTAAGTCTTGAATATATTGTGTACCTGAAAAGTTTTTAACAAACAAGTCAAATGCTACATATCCATTTTGTTCTGGATTACCATTTTCATAATTATGAACACGGCTAGCCATTAATCTATATCCACCTTTAGTTGTTGCAATACTTGCTTTTTCAAAAATTTTCATTCTTGATGCGCTCGTATCCATATCTCCAATAGTTGACATTGGAAGAAGTCCACTTCCACCCCAACTATTAGTATTTCCTGTGTAAGAAGCACTAGATGCTGTTTCCTTCGTTATACTTACAGTTGTTGCCCACTTTGCACCATCAAGTGATAGTAATAAACTATCTGTTGCTGCAACTTCAACATCAAAGCTAGATACACTAACAGTTCTCATACCAATAAACCATGCATATGTTGACACGGAAATTACTACCGCTGTTAAAGCACAAATAGCTACTAGTTTTTGAATCCTTTTTGTACGTTTAGCACGCCCATTATATTTACTTGACATAAATATCTCTCCTCTACTTTTCTACAAATTCTGAATTGAAAGCCATATGTAATTTGATCTGTCCGCCTAAAATGTTATCTGTACACTCAGGATCACTTCCCTCAAGCCAAATAACAACTGTGTATTTGTTGATATCTCCTGGGCTAAAATTTTCCACATGATCTAAAGCAACTAAAGTGTCTGTTTTAAATAATTCTGTTTCTTTTTCAGGGGTTCCACTTTTTGACATCTTAGCATAAGTAACTTGATTACCATTTTTATAAACTCTTATTCTTATAGCCTCATCAACATTTTTAAAAACACTATCAATTTCTATTTCTGACCAGTAGTCAGACATATCTTTACCCATATTTTCAATATAGAAAGTATAAGCAACATAATTTTCTCCATTATGTGAGCCGTTTTGACTTGTATCTAAGTCATTTGGAAGCCACTTATAGGATATATTATCCAAGAAATCTAGTGCTTTTGCCTGAAGCTCAGTTCTAAAAACTTTGTAATCAGGATCATCGTAAATTATTATACCTCGATCAAGGTACAAGTTCTTATCTAGAAGTATCGTAAAGTTACCATTATTATAAATAAGACCAACTACGATATAAATGATAAGTAATAAAAGTAAGATAAATAGGAGTGCTAATTTAACAATTTTTCGTAGTTTTTTTCTACGTTTTACTTTACTAGCACTTAACACAACTTCATTTTTCATGCTCATCTTTTCCTTTATTAAATTTACGAAATACTAACATGTCTATTATCATATCTTTATCAAATATACAATCATATTTTATATCATAAGTTAATGTATTGTCAATAAAAATCTCTTTATTTTGTATTTTAAATTTTAATAAGAAAAAAACTACTAAGTAAATTTAGTAGTTCTACATTTTTTCAACTTCATCAATTGCTAATATATATAAGAGGTTATGAAGAATACTATAAACAAACTTTAATAAAGCTACCGATGTTTCTTTATTAATCTCTTCTTTTTCATTAATTATATTAGTACTTCCATAAAATTTATTAAATAAACTTGCTAAATCATACACATAATCTGCTATATAGCTTGGAGCTGCATCTTTATAAGATCTAGTTAATATTTTTGGTAGTTTTAATAATAAAACAAGAATATTTCTAATATCATCATTAAATATATTTTTAAATTTAGCATTACTAATATCTGTTTTTTTTAGTACAGATTTAATTCTTACAATTGAATATAATATATAAGGTCCTGTTTTGCCTTCTAAAGATGCAAATTTTATAGGGTCAAATATATAATCAATTTCTCTAAAAGGTAGTAAATCAGAATATTTTAAAGTAGCAATAGTAATTTTTTCTACTGTTTCTTCATTATTGTTTTCTTCTTTTACTTTTTTTAAAACTTCTGCTCTTAATAAAGAAATTAAGCTAGAAAGCTCCATAACACCACCATCACGTGTTTTATATGGCTTGCCATCTGCTCCATTAATTGTACCAAATCCAAAATGTTTAAGTTTAGTACTACTATTAACTAATCCGGTTTTATAAGAAGCGCGAAATACTTGTTCAAAATAAAGAGCTTGTCTTTGATCAGTGAAATACCATATTTCAGAAGGATTATATTCTTTTACTCTTTCATAAAGAGTCGCTAAATCTCTAGTTCCATAAACTGTTGTACCATTACTTTTTATAACAATTAACGGTGGAATTTCAGTTTTATCGCTTTCTTCTTTAACATCAATAACTAAAGCACCTTCTGATTCATATAAATAATTTTTCATGATTTTCATGGTATCATCAACATACTGCATTGATGAAAGCTCACCATTCCATAAATCAAATGTACAATTAAGTTTATCATAAACTTCTTTTATTAAAGGTTTAGATATATCAACAATTTGCCTCCATAATTCAGTATAAGAAGCATTTCCCCTATCTATTTCAGCAGTAATTTCACGAACTTGCTCCATTCTCTCTTCACTAGATTTTGCAGCCATACTTGCTTTAGGATACATCCTGCCTAAATCATCTTTTGTTAAATTGATTTTAGGATAAGGTCCTTTATAATCTTTATTAAAAAAAGGTAAGTTTGGTTGTTCTACCATAAGTTCAGAAATAAGCATTCCCGCTTGTCTACCTAAATCTCCTAAATGGACATCACTTATAACATGATGACCAAATAATTTGATAAGCCTTTTATTAGCTTCACCAATATTAGCACTTCGCATATGACCAACATGTAATGCTTTTGCTGCATTAGCGCCGCCATAATCAACTATAATTGTTTTCTTTTCTTCGTAATCAATATTTTTTTCAAAAGATTCTATATATTCATTAGCATAACTAATTAAAAACTCATCGCTTAATTTAAAATTTATAAAACCAGGTCCTGCAACATTAATAGATGTGAATCTACTATCTAGTTTACTCACAACTTCACTAGCAATATCTCTTGGATTTTTACCGTATTTTTTAGCAAGTCCCATCGCAAAATTAAGTTGAAATTGTCCAAGTAAAGGAATACTACAATCTTCAAAAACAACATTATCTATTTCATAGTTCAAAGATAATAAAACATCTTTTACGTAATTTTCTAATTCTTTTATTTTTGACATGTATCCTCCCTTGTGATAAAAAACTTAAAACTATAGTTTTTAATATCTAACAATCTTCTACAAGTATTTTAGGTTATAATGAAATTAAAGTCAATATTTTAAATAACATCTGTTAGTTTAAAAATTGATTCCAATAGTAAAAAATAAAACTATCTTCTAAACAAAATTATTATATGTTATAATAAAATTGGTGATGATATGAAAGTAAAAAGAAGACTTAATAAAAGGTTTTATATTTTAGTAGCTATAATTATATTAGTACCAATTATATCAACATTTATTTATAATGATTACAGATACAAGCATAGTGATAAATACAAACTATTAAAAATAGGCTATGAAAAAGAAGATGTTGAAATAATTAAATCAAAAAATAAAGTGCTTGAATATGCTTTAAATACTTATAATGAAGCTTTAGTAAAAATAGTTAAATCAAAATATTTTATTGAAAGTAAGCTAGAACAATATATAAATTACTATAACAAATATAAAACAGTTGAAATTAATAAAATAATAAGTATTGTTAACGTTAATCGTGATAAAGATTTTTACACAAATATAGTTACGACAAATAATGAAAATTTTCTTATACTTGTTAATAAATATTATAAAGTAGAAAATACATTTGTACCTTCAGATTTAGTTGATGTCAGCATTTCTTACGCTTACTCTGGTCATAAGATAAGAAGTGAAGTTAATGATAAGTTTATTGAAATGGCAAAAGCCGCAAAAAAAGAAGGATTAACTCTCATTATAAATTCATCATATCGTTCATATGAAAAACAAGAAGAAACCTATAATGGTTTTTCTTATAAATATGGAAAAGAAAAAGCTGATGAATTAGCAGCTCGTCCAGGGCATTCTGAGCACCAAACAGGACTTGCTGTTGATATAACAACTAAGCTTAATGATAATGAAGAATTTAAAGACACTGAAGAATTTACTTGGCTTAAAAATAACGCTTATAAGTATGGATTTATTCTAAGATATCCTGAAGGTTTAGAAGATATAACAGGATATACTTACGAGCCCTGGCATTACCGCTATGTTGGAGCCGATATTGCTAAAAAAATATATGAATTAAATATTACTTATGATGAATATTATGCATTTTATATAGAAAATAAGTGAGGCATCTATGAAAAGAAAACTAAAAAAAAGAGTTTTATTAATAATAATAGTAACAATGATAGTTGTTTCTACACTAATAATATTATTATTAAATAAAAAAAATACGCTAGAAGACAATTTAAAAAAACTTGGCTATAATAATAGTGAAATAATTGAAATAAAAACATTAAAAGTTGAAAGTATAAATTATATATTAGAGTTAGAGTATAATGAAATTTACGCTAAACTAATTGAAGAAGAAGAGTTTAAAGAAGATAATTTAATAAAATATATTGATTACTATAAACAATATAAAATAAATCCTACAAGCGTTATAGAAATTGTTAATAACAATCTTGAATCATATATTTATAAAGATTTTATAATAGAAATTATACATTCAAAATATTATATACAAAATAGATTCGAAAGATATTATAATTATAAAAATAATCATTTAGATACAAGCATAGAAAGTGTTATAGAAATTGTTAATACTAATAACGATTATACTTACTATACAACTGATTTTGAAAGTAATTTTAATAAAGGAATATTAGTTTTGGTAAACAAATTTTATAAAGCAGATAAATTTGAACCCACTAATTTAGTAAATATTGGTGCTTCTTATGGTGGAAATAATCACTATATTCAAGATGTCGCTTACGAAGAATATAAAAAAATGTATAATGATATGAAGAAAGTTGGATTAAATTTAGTTATAAGATCATCTTATAGAAGTTATACAACTCAAGCTTCTTTATATAATAATTATGTAGCTAGAGATGGCATTAATGCAGCTGATACTTACTCTGCTCGTTCAGGTTACTCTGAACATCAAACAGGGCTTGCAATTGATATTGGCGCTAACTCTTATTCTGATTTAGGAGATTTTGAATATACTAGTGAATTTAATTGGATTTCAAATAACGCATATAAGTATGGATTTATTCTTAGATATCCAAAAGATAAGCAAGCCATAACAGGATATATGTATGAGCCATGGCATTACCGCTATGTTGGAGTAGAAGCAGCTACATATATTCATGATAATAATATTACTTTTGATGAATATTATTCATATTTTGTAGAAAAATAAAAAGCTATTTTCGTAGCTTTTTTTTATATCTTTTTTTTCTATATTTAATTTTAAATAATATATAAAATACTCCTATTATAGAAATTATCCAAATAATATTAACTTTGACATAATTAAATATTGAAAACTTTAGTTTTCGATCTAATATAATATCAATATTCTTTATTACTTCACTATCATATTTTATAGTTAGTTTACCCAAAATAGTTCCTACTTTAGTATTGTAATTAACAGTTTCTATTCCTTCATATAAATAAGTAATTTTATTTTTATCATAGTCATTTTTTAAATATACTAAAATATCATTATTAGATTTGATATTTAATTTGTTTTCTTTTGTATATTTTGTTTTTAAGCTAATTAATAGATCGCCACTGCTAACTATTTTCTTATATCCATAGTTTTCAAAATAATATTCATACACGTCTTTAACATCTTCTAGATGATAATAATTAGTTGTAAGAGGAGCTTTTGCGGTTACTAATAAATAATAAAGATTATTTTTAGAGTCATATGCAATTGAAGCAAGACATCTTCCTGCATCCAGCGTATAACCAGTTTTACCACCTATAATAAAAGGAGCTTCTATATTATAATAATTTAAGTATTTATTTAGTGTAGATTCAATTGTAATACCATTAGTTGTGTAATATTTTTTAGTTGTAAATATTTTTTTAAATAATTCATTTTGATATGCATATTTTAGTAACAAAGCAACGTCATTTACAGTTGAATAATGATTAATGTCATCAAACCCAGAGTCATTAGAAAAATGAGTATTAATAAGGTTTAAGAAAATAGCTTTTTCATTCATTAGTTTAACAAAAGCTTCTTCACTACCAGATATATTAAGGGCTAGTGCTTTAGTAGCATCTGCTCCACTAGGTAAAAAAGCTGCATAAAGTAAATCGAGATAACTAACTTTATCATTTACTTTAAAACCAGCTAGTGAAGCGTTTTCTTCTTCAAGGTTATCAAACACTTCACTTGTCAAAATAACTTTTTTACTTAAGTCATCAATATTTTCTATTGCTACTAAAACAGTCATTATTTTAGTCATACTAGCAATAGATATTCTTTCATCCTTATTTAGTTCATCTATTACTTTATCATCATTTAAGTTATATAAAACCATATTACTAGATTTAATATCTAAAGCATTTATTTTAGAAATAAAAATAATAAATATTATTGCTGCAAAAATTATTTTCTTCATCTTATCACCTAATACATTATAAATTATTAAATATTTAAAAACAATAAAAAAAGATAATTACTTATCTTTGATTGACATTATCTATTTGGTATTCGAGGCCATTATTTTGGATATAAAAATTATCTTTATTAAAATAAGGATATCTTTCCATAGACATAGTTAAGTCTCTTACAGGTTCATTTGGAACTAATTTATATTTACCATCTTCCATAACTATTCTATATCCAATATATGTTTTATAGGCTTTTCTTACTATGCCAGTTTCTCTAGACTGATGTTCTCTTGAAAAAGAAGTCTTTGTAACACTTAATTTGACATATCCTACAGTTATTCTGTCAGTATATTTATACTGATATTCAATATACTCATCTTCTGTTTCCATAAAATTTCTAATTACTTCTTGATTATCACTAATTGAAACTAAATTATTTTGATCTAAAAAATCATATAAAGCTTTATCTTCTTCATTTATATATATAACATTATCAGTCCATCTATATCCTTCATAATACTCATCTTCGCTTTGAAAGTAAGTAGTACATCCATCAGTTGATACATATTTATGTAGATGCAAAATCCCATTTTTATCATCGCTACATTCCATTTTCTTGACACAACCCGTTAAAAAAACTGTCAGACTTAAAGATAAGCCTAAAGTTATTATTTTTTTTAATGGTTTAAACATAGTAATTTTACTCATTAAAATACACCTCAGTTGACGTATTATATCATAAAAAACATAAAAAAACAATTTGATCTGATAAAACAAATTGTTCTCAAGTTTTTTAAGAGAATTCATCCATTATAATTAACTAACATAGTAGTAATTATAATAATTCTAAATATTATCAGTACTTAGAGAATTATTCTTAATGAGTTTTCTTTCTCATCCACAATTGTGATAAATATGCTTAAGATTGGAATAAATAGAAATATAAAATATATTATAATTATTTTATTATTGCTTAAATCTAGTATATTAATTTGTATTAATATGAAATAGAAATAAACCTAATTATTCTTTAATTTTTATATTAAAGAGTAATTATAAATAAGTAATATAAATATATTGTCCTACTTAAGCACTTTTAGTGTAGCACACCTAAAATATAAATGCAATAGTTTTTTTATTTTTTTTTAAAATTTTTGATTTTTAAATTGTTTCATCATTACTTTCATTTGTTCAAACTGTTTAAGAAGCCTATTAACCTCTTCAACAGTTCTCCCTGAACCTTTTGCAATTCTTACTTTACGACTTGCTTTTAAAATATCAGGGTTTAGTCTTTCTTCTTTTGTCATAGAAGAAATTATAGCTTCTATATGAAGAAGTTGTTTAGGATCTATTTGTGTGTTTTTAAGTTCTTTAGGAATACCAGGAAGCATTTTTATAATATTTTCAAGAGGTCCTAGTTTTTTTATTTGTTTTAATTGAGATAAAAAGTCTTCTAGATTAAAATTACCTTTTTGCATTTTCTTAGCAGTAATTAAAGCTTCATCTTGATTAATAACAGACTCTGCTTTTTCGACAATTGACATAATGTCTCCCATACCAAGTATGCGAGAAGCCATCCTGTCTGGATAAAACTCTTCTAATCCATCTAGTTTTTCACTAACACCAATAAATTTAATCGGAATTTTAGTTAAATATCTAAGAGATAAGGCAACACCACCTCTAGAATCTCCATCTAGTTTTGTTAGTATAGAACCAGTTAGTGGAATCTTTTCATTAAAAGTTGTTATAACATTTAATGCGTCTTGTCCTGTCATGCTGTCAACTACTAATATTATTTCATCACTTTTTACTTTATCATTAATGTCAATTAGTTCTTGCATTAAGTTAGTATCAATATGAAGACGACCTGCTGTATCTATTAAAACATAATCATAATTAAATTCTTTAGCATATTTTACTGCATTAAAAGCTATTTCACTAGGCGTATTATTTTCACTATATACTTTAATTCCAAGTTGACGCCCCAGTTCTTCAAGCTGATTAATAGCCGCTGGTCTATAAATATCACAAGCAACTAATAAAGGATTTTTTTTATATTTTTTTCTAAGCATATTAGCAAGCTTTGCAATTGTAGTAGTTTTACCGGATCCTTGTAAACCAGCAAGCATTAATATTGCTGGATTTCCTTTTAAATTTAAATCGCTTTTTTCTTCACCTAAAAGGTTAACTAATTCATCTTTCAATATTTTTACAAAAACTTCACCCGGCTTTAAAGACTTTGCTACTTCTTCACCAAGAGCTTTTTCTTTAACACTTGTTATAAAATCTTTTACAACTTGATAGTTAACATCAGCTTCCAGTAAAGCTAGGCGTATTTCCCTTGTCATTTCAATAATATTTTCTTCGGTTATTTTTCCATAACCACGCATTTTACTTACAACATTTTGTAATCTTTCACTTAAATTTTCAAGCATAATAATTTCATCACCTTTTAAAATTATACCATGAACTTGACAATTATTAAACTTATTTATATAATAGGTGCCTATAAGAGGTGATTAAATGAATAAAATTTCTAATTGTAACCATAAGTGGATACCGTCTTGTTCATTTGCTCACCCATATAAGACTTTTACTACCGTTGTTTTATATGTATGTAGTGAATGTGGCGCTACATACATAAGTCATGAACCAAAACTATTTGCAGCCAAACCTAAAGTAAAGTCAATGGGAAAAGGGGCATTAAGTGTTCTACTAAAAAAAGCTAGTTAACTAGCTTTTTTATTATCCTTTTAATACTTCTATTGCTTTACGCATTTTTAAATCATATTTAACCATTTCAAGACCACCAAATAATTTTAAAAATTCTTCTTCTTCCATGTTGTATTTTTTAGCCAAAGTTGTAGCTTCTTTTTTAGCTTCACTATCAGTTATTTCTAATTCTTCTTTTTTAGCAATAGCTTCAAGTAATAATCTAAACTTTACTCTCATTTCAGCTTCAGGAGCCATTTGAGCTTTTAAAGCTTCTTCATTTGAATTAGTGAATTTATAAAATTGTTCTAAGCTTAAGCCTTGCATAGATAGGTTTTGTTTATATTGTTCCATCATTCTTGATATTTCTTCATTTATCATAACTTGTGGAATATTAACTTCCATATTTTTGCTTGCTGCTTCAAGTAAAGCATCAATATATTTATTATCTACTTCTGCTTCTTTTCCTGTTTTAATGTTTTCTTTTACTTGCGATTCTAGTTTTTCAAGTGAATCGATTCCATCCATTCCTAAATCATCAAAGAACTCTTTACTTATTTCAGGAATAACAGTTGTTTTAATCTCATTTACTTTTACTTTAAAAGTAACTTCTGCTCCCTTTAAGCTTTCTTCATGATAATCAGCTGGGAATGTTACAATAATGTCTTTTGTCTCGTCTTTAGACATTCCAATAACTTGATCCTCAAAGCCTGGAATAAAAGTATTAGAACCAATTACTAAAGAATAGTTTTCCCCTTTTCCGCCTTTAAATGGAACTGAATCTTTAAATCCTTCAAAATCAATTATTGCAGTATCACCAGATGCTACTTTACCTTCTTTGATAACACTTTCTGCATAATGACTTCTCATGTGTTCTATTTCATGATCTATTTCTTCTTTTGTAACTTTTACAGTTTCTTTTTTTACACCTAAATCTTTATATTTTCCTAATTTAACAGTTGGTTTTAATGTTAAAACAAAAGTAAATTCAACACCATCTTCACTAATTGATTTAACTTTTATTTCAGGTTGCGCTACCAACTCAATATCTTTATTTTCATCAAGCATTTTTTTATAAGCTGATTGTAATACAAAATCAGCAGCATCCATAAATAATGATTCTTTTCCGTATTTTTTAAAGAATACTTCTTTTGGTGCATGACCAGGACGAAACCCCGCTATTTTAGCTTTCTTATTTGCTTTTTTAAATGCTTCTTCTAATGCATCTAACCATTCTTGACCATCTATTTTAATATTAACTTCTTTTTCCATAAATCCTCCTTGAATACCTTTATAGTATATATTATTTTTAAATGTTTGACAAGTATTTTCTAAAGTAAAAAAGAATGACTATTGCCATTCCCCTTTAATAGGATAATATTTACCATCACTTTGTTTTTGATATGTTACTTTATATGTCTCTATTTTATTTTCATTTTTTAAATTCATCATAACATCTGCTTTACAGCTACTACTTTCAGAAGAAAATATAATATCTTCATTTGAATATATATAGCAATAAGGTGCTGTTCCATTAAATGTTGATCTTAAATCCCTTATTTTAGCTAAATACGCATATACTTCAATAGTATCATCTTTTTTTATTGCTTTATATATCTCTGAGTAATTTATTTTAAAAGCTCCATTTGATAATTCACAATAATTGTTTTCTAGTTCAAACATAGAATAATTTTCTATTTTAAATATGCTACTATCTTTCTCATAAACAAATTCGATATTATCATAACCACAAGTAGATTTAAAACTTATGTCAGATAAAATTAATGCTCTATCAGATCCAAATAATTGATCAAAGTGTTTTTTTAATATTTCTGTTGTAAAATACTTAGACTCACTATCATTCTCATAAGATAAGTACTCTTCTTCATCAACAGAATAAGCAGCTACTTTCAATAATGATTCATTATTATTAATGTCAAAATCAAAGTATGAAAACTTAGTAACATCAGTTAATCCTTTCACTTCTTCACTATCAAGTGCTAGAATTTCTTCTTTTACTTCAGTTGTTTCTTTGTTATCTTCAGTATCTTTTAAAAATTTATCATAAACAATATAACCGCCTAAACCTAGTACTATCACAATTAGTAGTATTATAGTTACAATTAAACCCGTATTTTTCTTTTCCATATACACACTCTCCTACTGTAATATTATTATACTTTTATTTTTTTAGTTGGCTTTATTTTTTTTTATTTCATATAAATAGTAATTGTTAGCAGAATCTTTTTTAAAGACAAATATAAAACTAGTTAATTTACTTTCATATGTGCTGAACTTTTCTTCTAATGAAACATTATAACATCCATAAGAATCACTAGGAGCATCAACACTTTCAAGTACATTTTCACCGCTAAAATAATTGTCAGAATCATAGATTATATGTTTTGATGTTTTATAATCAAGCCTACAAAATAATAACTTTTTTGTTATTTCTACTGTTTCATTATTATTCTTCACAGAAACAATTTTGTTAATAAATGATGAGCCAAATGCTTCTCCTCCGAATGGGAAAGTATTGATAATATAAGAATCATCTTTATATTCAATAAACTTATTTTCGCATACATCTTTAACCATTCCTTGCAAATTATCACAGCTAGCTAATTCTGCTAAACCAATGGACTTATTTTCATAATATGAATAATTGCCAAATAAATTCTTATATGCTGTTTCAGCATCTTCTTTTGAAATTATTATCTGAAAATGTGAGTTAGCTTCTCTATTATAAAATGATGATTCTAAGGCAATCTTCATTTTATTTTCAAAATCATATTCTTCTAACTTATTAGGGTTTTTATAGTAATAAAAAGCTTCTAGTCGTGCAACTGCACCACTAAGGTTTTCATTATATTTTGTTTTTAAATCCAAATCACCTACTGTAATATTTCCATCAATTATAGTTTCCTTTAGTTCCTCACCATTGGATAATAATACTTCTGTATTCTCTTTTACTTCAGCTACTTCTTTATTATCTTCAGTATCTTTTAAGAACTTATCATAAACAATATAACCACCTAAACCTAGTACTATAACAATTAGTAATATTATAGTTACAATTAAACCTGTATTTTTCTTTTCCATATACACACTCTCCTAAGGTAATATTATCATATGATTTTTATTTTTACAACAAAAAAACACTCTTGTTTACACAAAAATGTTGATTAATTAAAATATTTTTACTACCTTAACAGAATACTTTCCATTAGGACTTTCGACATCTGCAATATCGCCTACTGATAAACCTAATATAGCACGAGCTATAGGAGATTCATTAGATATCTTATTTTGAAAGGGATCAGCTTCACTAGAACCAACTATTGAATATTCTTCTGTATCTTTATCTTCAACATATTCAAGTTTTACACTTGTTCCAATTGCTACTTTATCTGTTTTCACATCTTTTATAAGAACAACATTCTCTATCATAACCTCAAGTTCAGCTATACGGCTTTCTACTTGAGCCTGATCAGTCCTTGCTGCATCATACTCAGCATTCTCTGACAAATCGCCAAGAGCTCGAGCATCCTTGAGTGCATTTATCACTTCTAATCTTCTAATTTCTTTTAAATATTTCAATTCTTCTTCTAGTTTATTTAAACCTTCTTTTGTTAAAAGGACTTCTTTTGACTTTGACATAAAATCACCTCTTAAAAATATCAAATCTAGAAAATAATACTACATAATATATCTTTTGTCAAATTATTTTTTTTCTTATTAGATCGTTAGCATAAACAGTTTCTTCAATATATATTTTAACAAGCTGTTTTGGATGTCTTACAATATTAATTTCCATATCAAATTCATCATAAATTTTCTCTAAAATAATTGTTTTAGTATCAATTCCAGGACCAAAAATTTCAACTTCATCGCCTACTTTAAAGTAATTTCTCTCTTCAACTAAAGCTAGATGAGTTTCCTTATCATAGGATAGTACTATACCTAGAAAATCTTGATTGGAAAATTCTTCTCTGCCATTATAATACTGACAAGTCTCGTCATTTGTCCCATCAAAGAATTGTGCGATAGATTCTCTATTGGCGCAGGCATATAATATTTGTTCATCTTTTTTATCATAAACATATTCAAGTGAATTTTCTAAGAAAGAGTTGATTGCTCTTCTATAAACACTAACGACTGTTGCGATATAGTAAATAGAACGCATTCTACCTTCAATTTTAAAGCTTGTTATTCCTAAATCAATTAGTTCTGGAATATATTTAAGCATTGATAAGTCTTTTGTACATAATGAAAATGGTTTTTCTGCTTCAATTTTGTTTTTTGATTCATCTAATAAATCAAAATCCCACCTACATATTTGAGCACAGCCACCACGATTAGCATCTCTTCCTGTAAAAAAGTTAGAAAGAACACACCTTCCACTATAGGCTGCACACATTGCACCATGTATAAAACATTCTAGTTCTATATCAACTTTTTCTCTAATTTTAATTATTTCTTCTTTAGATACTTCTCTACCTAAAACAATTCTAGTTACATTATGGTTTTTCCAGTAGCTTACTGCCTCATAATTTAAAGTTGATTGTTGTGTAGAAAGATGAATGTTTAGCTTAGTATTATCACAAGCTAAAAAAACAACAGTTGGATCACTTACTATAATAGCATCAACGTTATATTTTTCAAGTTTTTTTAAGTAATCAATTAATAGCTCTACTTCTTTATCGTGTAATACAATATTAACAGTAACATATACTTTTTTTCCTATTTCATGAGCATACTTGGTAGCAACTTTAATATCATCAAGTGAAAAATTGCTGGCATTAGCTCTAAGTCCAAATGAAGGTCCACCTATATATACAGCGTCTGCTCCATATAAAAATGCCCATTTTAATTTTTCAAAATCTCCCGCAGGAGCAAGCAATTCTGGTTTCATTTAATCACCTTATATACTGTTTCTACATAGAAGAATCCTTTGTCAAGATTAGGAAACATTTCATTTAACCTTAAACTGTATTCATTAATATTAGTACTATTAACACTACTAAACATTTTAACTACTTCTAACATTTTAGCGTTTTCAATATTAAAAGAGTTTATAACCACATAATCTATATCAACACTTAAATATTCTTTTAATCCATCTAATATATTTTTTGAATAAATTGTGGTTAACTCTTTTTCTATAATAGGATAAATTGATCCTTCTTTTTCCATATAATTAACATTTGATTCATCCTTAAGAGAAAAATAGTTTAAATAATTATTAACTAAATGTCTTTTGGAAGTAAAAATAGGAATATATCCAAATATATTCATAAATAATGAAGAAGATGTTTCTTTTCTTATTTTTTCAATTTCTTCTAATGTTATTTCACTGGATAAGTAAGCATATTTAGCTCCTTCTTTATACCAATAGTTAATTGTACTAGAATTTGTTACAAAATGTTCTTGATTCCATACAAGCGGTATATGAAGGTTTAATCTTTTATGAATATTAATAACAGCAATATCATAAAATATAATTCCATTTATATCTGTTTTATCTAGTTCTAAAAGAGTACTTTCAAGTAATTGCAAATCTTGATTGTGCATGTTCTTATTTATTGAAACAAATATTTCTTTACCTATTTTTTTGGATATTTCAAGTATTTCTTCAAGAGAGAAAGTACTTGAAAAATTAGTACTCAGTTGATTAAGTCCTAATATATATCCATCTAAACAATCCATTGTTTCATTTATTTGATTAATACTTTCGGGTATTAATATTAATTTTTTCATAAGTCCTCTTAAAAAGATAAAACCTAGTTAAACTAGGAGTTATTTTTCTTCTTTTATAATAAATACAGGTCTACCTTTTATTTCTATAAACATTTTTGATAAATATATACCAATAATTCCTATTAAAATAAAAAGTATTCCAAAAAGTAACATTAAAATAGAGATGAGTAGAATTAAACTAGAATAATTAATAATTAGTGAAAGCATTAATAATACCCCAATAAAACTAGTTAAAAATCCTAAAAAAGTAGCGATTGAAAGCGGTACTGTTGAAAAAGATACAATACCTTCAATAGCATAAACAAAAAGTTTCCAGAAATTCCATTTAGTAGTTCCTGCTACTCTTTCGATATTTTCATATTCTAACCACTTTGTTTTAAACCCAACAAAACTAAATAGTCCTTTTGAGTATCTGCTTCTTTCATTTAACTCTAAAATAGCATCTACCATAGCTCTTTTCATTAGTCTAAAGTCACGTGCTCCATCAACCATTTCTACTTTAGACATTTTATTAATCATTTTATAAAACATTCTCGCAAAAAAGCTTCTGATTACTGGTTCACCTTTTCTTGTTACTCTTCTTGTACCAACACAGTCATAATCTTCTTCTTTAAGTATTTTATACATTTCTGGTATCAAGCTTGGTGGATCTTGCAAATCAACATCCATTGGTGCGACAAAGTCCCCTTTAGCTGCTTTAAGACCTGCATACATAGCAGCTTCTTTACCAAAATTTCTAGAAAAAGATATATATCTTACTTTTTTATCATCCGCTAGATTTCTTAAAATATTTAAAGTATGATCACGACTTCCATCATCAACAAATACTAATTCATAATCAACTTTCATTTTTTTAAATTCATTAGTGATAACATCATAAAATATAGGTAATGATTCCTCTTCATTATAGCAAGGTACAACTATACTAATTTTTTCCATATAATAAATCCTTTCCAACTAATAATTATGCTTATAATAATTGTTATAAGTGATATTTTTTTAAATATGTTGTAAGCAGGTGTTCCTTTATAACTTAACTTATATTCGCCTTTTTCTAAATTAGCTTCAATAAATCCAAATTCATTCTCGTAGAAATTAATGCTTTTATTATTTGAGTCCTTTAAACTATATCCTAAATAATAAAGTCTAGGAAGCTCTACTACTGATTTTTCTAAAGTAGTAAAATTTAAATTAGGCATACTATCATAAGTTATTAAAGCACTACCACCTTCTTTAACTATTATATCATAAGTTCTATTATTAAAGTAGTCAATATTATTATAAGTGTTAGTTGGTAAATACTCTTTTTGCCATCCCATTCCATCACTATAATTAAAATTATTTAAAGTAACCACCTCATCACTTGCATGATTGATATTTAAATATCCAAGTGTGAGTAATCCAAATATTATAATTGGTAATATGTATTTTATCTTACTATATTTTTCTATTTTTAAAAATAAAGGTGCCATTAAACTTATAGGGATTGCTACAAAAGTAACTAACCTCCAAGGAAACTGTATCATTCTAAGGAATCCCGGTAATATATTCCAAGGGAATAAAACAGTAGATAAGTACAGGGAAATTAAACCAAATATATAAATAAATTTATAGTCTTTTAATATTTCTATTTTTTTTCTATTTTTAAAAGTTAGAAAGATAAAAATAAGTGTTAATAAGTCAAGTGAAAACTTAATTTCGTAAGTTTTAAAACGAGCAAATATATTAATATAATCATATGGAATTAGTCCTAAGTGCCAAATACCACCTGCCATATGTCCAGGAATATAGACTGTATAATCACGAAATAGTTTATGTTCAATCATTGTATCTAAGAAAGGAGACGTTATTAATAGTATTGTAAAGGCACTAATTATTAAAATAATAATGTTGTTTTTAGTAAATACTTTCTTTATATTAATAACAAAAAACGGTATTAAAAATAGTGTAAAATATATCATTAAAGTAAAATGTGAAAACATCCCACCAACATATCCTATTGAAAATAAAATATAAAATAATCTTTTATTTTCAAATAAATAAGTAAGTCCCAATAAAATAAGAGGCAAAAAAACAAACATGAATGTTTCTCCTAATGCATCTCTTACATATATATCAGATAAGTGGTATGGTAAGGCCATATAAATTATAGAAGAAACTAGCGCTATTTTTTTATCTTTAGATAATCTAAGTGATAATAAATATAAGATTACACCTGATAAAAACATCACTATAAAATGAACAGACTTTAAACTAAAGAAAAAGTCTAAGTTTATTTTATCAAAAATAATACTAGTAACTGCAACTACAGTATGTGAAAGCGGTGGATAAAATAGTCTTGTACCATAACCAAAGTTATGTGCAATATTGGGTAGTATTTTACTGTCAATACCATTTTCTATTATTGCTTCTTTTAAAGATAAAATATTCGCAACATGAAATCTTGTATCATGATTTGACTTATAACTGTTTAAAAAAAGTGGTAACATAATTATTACTGTACAAACAAATATTATTAATATGTTTTGATAATTCTTCTTCATTTATATCCTTTCACTAATAGCGATTCCATCGCCTGTTTCAATAATTGTTGTTTTAAATTCGTTGTTATTTTCTAGAAATTCAATATACGCTTTTATTTTGTTTGTTAATTGTCTTAAATTTCTGCTCAATAACTTGTTAGTATAAGTAAGCCCATGAAAATATATATTATCTGTTATTATGAATCCTTTTTTGTTTAAATTATTTTTAAATTTATTAAAAAATTTAATTGACTGACTTTTAGCTGCATCAATAAAAATCAGGTCAAAAGATTCATCTAGTTCTATATTAAAAGCATCATCATTAACTACTTTTATTTGATTTTCTAATGAAAAATCTTTAATATTTTTTAAGGCTTCTATATATCTGTTTGTATCTCTTTCAATAGTAGTTATTTTAATATCATTTGAAATTAAAGCCATATTAATTGATGAGTATCCAATAGCTGTTCCTATCTCTAAAATATGTTTAATATTGTTTTTTTTAATAAAATCTATTAAATAAATAATACCATCTTTTTCCATAATTGGTATATTGTTTACTTTGGCATACTTTTCTAAATCTTCTATCATAAAATCACCAAAAAAAATTATATCACATTTGATATAATTTTTAAATCTAATTCTCACAAGTTAAATAAGTATCTTTATTTTTTAAATGTTCTTGATAAGTGACTGTAAAGTATGTTTTATGATCACTTTCATCACAAGTATTAGCAATAAAATATATATAATCACTATCTTTAGGATAAATTGCTGCTTTAATTGAAGCTTCTCCCGGATTACATATTGGTCCAATTGGAAGTCCTAATAAGTCTCCCCTTGTATTATAAGGATTATTATCATATAAGGCAGCTATTTTTTCTGACTTAGATAAGTCTTTATTTAATTTTATTTCATATCCATAATAAGATGTAACATCACTGCCAAGTGCCATATTAATATCTAACCTATTATAAAACACACCAGCAATTAAAGCTCTGTCTTCATCAAGCAGGCCCTCAAGTTCAACCATACTTGCTAATGTTAAAAGTTCATGAATACTATATTTGCTTTTTTCAATATCACTTTTATATTTAGTTAATATAGTATCAGTTCTATCAAGCATTTTATAAATAATACTTTCTACTTTAACATCTTTATTTAATAACTCATACGTATCAGGAAATAAATATCCCTCTAAAGGATGCCCTATTCCAGACGCTTTAATGTCCTCTTTAATAAACCAATACTTATTAATTAAATCATTAATAAAATTATAATCATCCATTACACTTAGTATATCTTTTTCTAGATGATTTGTAGAAAGCGCTATAATACTAGCTATTTCTTTTACTTTCTTTCCTTCAGGAATCGTTATTTTTACAGTATCAGGATTATAATTACTCCCTTTTGATAAAGAATTAATAATATCATTTACACTCATTGATTCTTTTAAAGTATATACTCCTGCTTCTAAACCTTTTTTATTTACTAGTTTGAGATAAATTTTGTAAAATAGCTCTGATTTAATTAAGTTTTTTTCTTTTAAATTTTTAGAAATAGAAATATAAGTTGACCCTTTAGTAACAGTAAAAGAAACATCATTTTTATTAGAGCTAACTGGACTTAGTTCATAGATAAATAAACCAGATAGGACTAATAAAAAAACGACAATTATTAAAAAAATTATTTTTATTTTCTTTTTGATTCTTATCTTCATATAAAGAAAAATGAGTATTTCTACTCATTTCCTCCATTATTTGAGCTATCCTCAACAGCTTTTTTAGCTTCCGCTTGAACTTCTTCCAAAATTGTTTCAATAATTTTCCACTCTTTTTCAGTTTCAATAGGAAGTAGTGTTGTTTCTGGAGTATCTGGAGTATAGATAGATGCGTAAACTTTTACATTGCCTTTTTCATCCTTTGTATTGTCTGTATAAACAATGTAATTTTTCTTTGTCTCATCGCTTTCAAATGTGAATAGAACTTCACACTCTACATCTTTTCCTGCTTCATCTTTTACTTTAAAAGTCATTCTTTCGTTTTGCATATTTTTTTTATCCTTTCTTTTTATCTAAATATGATTGAAGTATTATATTAGCAGCTATTTTATCAACTACTTTTTTTCTTTTTTTTCTTGAAACATCAGCTTTTATTAAATAACTGTGTGCCTCAACCGTTGATAAACGTTCATCTTGCATTATAACTTCGATATTAAGATTCTCTTCTAGTATTTTTTTAAACTCTAGAGCGTTACTAGCTTTATCGCCCATTGTATAATTCATATTAATAGGTAATCCAAGAATTAATTTTGAAACAGATTCTTTCGTAATTATTTCTCTTAATGGTTCAATAAGTTCATCATAAGATCCATTATAATTTATTGTCTTATAAGTAGAAGATATGGTTTTAGTTAAATCACTAATTGAAATTCCAAGTGTTTTAGTGCCTAAGTCTAGCCCTAAATATCTCATTTAGAAATAAACTTCTTTACTATAACAGCTAAGACTTGATTACGATCAAACTTTGTTATTTTTTTTCTTGCTTCTTTATGGCTTGAAATATAGCCAGGATCTCCGCTAATCAAATATCCTACAATTTGATTGGTTGGATTATAGCCACTTTCTTCTAAAATATCATATACTTCTTTAACTGCTTCTTCAATAATAGCATCTTTAAATTCACCACTATCATATACTTTAGTTTCACCCATAAAATCACCTACCTGAATACGATATAATTGTAACATTTATTTATTTTTTTAGCAACTCTATTTTTTTATTTTACTATTATTAATAGTTTTTAATGTTTTTTATTATTATTCTTATATAAATTAACTTTTTATTGCATTTTCTTCTATTATTTGTTAAAATGTTAGTTGTAAATGACTTGGAGGTGAATTTATGCCAAATATGAAAAGTGCTAAAAAAGCTGTTAAAACTAGTGCTAAAAAATCAGCAACAAATAATAACTATGCAGCAAGTATGAAAACTGCTATGAAAAGTGTTGAAAAAGCCGTTTTAGCTAATGATAAAGTTAAAGCAGGTTCTGCTTTAAAAACTGCTATTAAAAAAATTGATAAAGCTGCATCAAAAGGTGTTGCTGCTAAGAACTTTGTTGCTCGTAATAAATCTCGCTTAAATAAAAAAGTTAATGATATGAAGTAATTTTACTTCTTTTTTTTTTGACTTATGCTATACTTATACTAGGTGATACTATGAAAAAGTTTTTATCAATTCTCTTTTTAGCGGCTATTATATATTTTGGATATAATTATAGGCAAAAGATATTAGAATATATATTAAAAAACTATGTTAATAATAACTACATAATTGTTTATGAAGACAATATATATGCAAAAGGTAACAACACTTTCTATGAAGAAACAAATGATTTTTATCCAGAAAGTAAAGAAGATATTGAAAGCATTTTTTATACAGCTTTAAATGGTGGCTGGGATAAAATAATATTCTTTTGTACATCAGATTATCCTACTTGTGTAAGTGATGTAAGCGCTATGGCAAGTTCTAGTGGTGAATTTAGCAAAGTCAATAACTACGTTCACCCATATAATAGCTATCAAAAACTTTATATAAGTTGTGACTCATTTGGTAAGGTAGAAATAATTATTAATAAACTTTATAGTAATAAAGAAATAAATGAAGTAAATGATGTTGTTAATTATGTTTCAAGTGAAATATTAAATGAAAATATGAATACAATTGATAAAATAAGAAACATACATGATTACATTATAAATAATACCGTTTATGATGAGGAATCGGCCAGAAAGTTGGAAACTAATAGCGAGATAGATTTTATATCACATAAAGCAAGTGGAGCCTTAATAAATCACTTAGCTATATGTGGTGGATATAGTGACGCAATGGCTGTTTTTTTAAATAAATTAGATATAGATAACTATAAACTTGCTAGTGCTAGTCACGTTTGGAACTATGTTAAAGTAAATAATAATTGGTATCACCTTGATGTAACTTGGGATGATCCCGTAACTTCCAATAAAGAAAATATATTACTTCACACTTTCTTTCTTGTAACAGATAGCGAGTTAAAAGAGCTTGATTCATTAGAACATAATTATTAAGTTCTTTTTTTTGCAACAAAAAACGAGTTTATAACTCGTCAATGTACTTTTTAAGTTGATTAGCATTATCTCCAAGAATTATTTTCAACTGGTTTTCAATTTCAACAATTCCTTGAGCACCCATTTTTTGAATAGACTCCTTACTAACTAAATTAGTATTCTTTAAGCTTACAACAAACCTTGATTTGTTGACTTCATAAGAAATAATATTTTCTCTTCCGCCTAAAAAGCTAACTAATCTGTTAGCATCTAATCTATAATCTTTTTTATTCATTTTTGTAATAGCCATAGCTATAATAAATAAAAAAACGATTATTATAAAGTACTGTAAATATTCCATTTTCTCACCTTTTAGAATTATACTATAAATTAAGAAATTAATCAAATCGAGTGTTTACATATATTTTTTAACTTGCAATTACTACAAAGCGGTTTTTTAGCTTTACAATAATATCTTCCAAATAAAATCATTTGATGATGAACTTTAACTAAATTAGAATCTTTAAAGTGTTTTGTGAGTTTCTTTTCAACTTCTAAAACAGAATCACTAATATCTGCTAATCCTAGCCTTTTAGCAACTCTATTTACATGTGTATCAACAGCAATAACTTCCTCATCATATAAAATACCCAGAACTACATTAGCAGTTTTTCTACCTACTCCCGGAAGACTTTCCAGTAGTAAGCGGTCATTTGGTACATAACCTATTTCTTTTAATTTATTCGCTATTGTTATAACATTACTCGCTTTTTTATTATAAGTCCCAATACTTTTAATAATATTTTTAATGTCATAAATATCAGAATTAGAAAGTTCTTCTAATGTATTATATTTTGAAAATAATACTTTCGTTACAGTATTTACTCTTTTATCTGTTGTTTGAGCACTCAGCATAACAGCTAATAACAACTCATAATCCTTATTATAATCAAGCTCACATTTAGGATTTGGTATAATTTCATTAAAATAATCAATTATTTGATTTTTCATTTAACCAATCATAATCAAATAATTCTTTATTATCTGCTTTCTTTTCTTTATATTTAATACGCTCTTTTTCAACTTCTTTAACTGTTTTTATACCTTTTTTCTTCCAATCAATTAAAATTCTATCCACATAATTTAAACTTGAAACATTATTAAACACGGCTTCTTTTAAGGCCTCAAATATAAGTTCTTCTTCATAATTTTTACTTAGCCAATTGGAAACTATTTCATATTCAATTGGCGAAAGGGTTCTTCCAAATTCATGCTCAAAAGCATCATATATTGTTGTTGTTTCATTTGGTGCATCGTTTATAACTAAAAAAACAAGTTTTCTATATAAATCATCTAAATTAATATGCTCTTCTATTATTTTATCTTTTTTTCTTATTTCTATTTTCAAAACACCTTTTGAAGATAAGTTACTAATTAAATCAAGTACTTCATTTACTTTAATATTTAAATTTAATCCAATTTTGCTAGGATTATAAGTTGTATCACTTTCATTAATTAAGTATATTAAAACAATAAGCTCTTTATCCGTTATATTAAGGCTTTGATAATTCCTAAATAATAATCTTGGCAAAGACATATTGCTCTCTTTTATTAAATCTAATATTTTTTCCACCATATTAATCACCAAAAATATTATAGCATTTATTTATACTTTTGAATAATATAATTTTTTATTTCATTGTTATCATTAATTAAATGATTCATTAATATCGCATTTTCTATATCTAAATAAATAATTTTAAATAATTCATAGTCTTCTCTTTCAAATATTGAAACTAATTCTTTAAAAGTTATATTAATATCTCTTCTAGAATGAATATCCAAACTATTATATCTATTAACAATAGTTTTCTTTGGTGTTCCCTTGATTTCTGCTACAACCATTGAAACATATAATCCATATTTATATAAATCATTATTTGAAATAGTTACTTTTCTTAATAATTCATTAATCTTAGAAATATTTTCTCTTTCTATCTTAGAAAAAGGATAAATATCTAAAACGTTTAATTGACTCCATATAGAAATGCTTTGAGTACCAACCGATACATTAGACAAATTATTTAAGCCTAAATATTTATCTAGTCCATATTTTAATAGTAATTCAATTCCTTTTTTGTTGTTAACACTAGAAAATATTTTATCTAATTCTTCTTTTTTTCGATTTAATGATAATTTATCAAGTAAATAACCATATTTAATAATATACTTCTCTAGTTTCTTATCTATTTTAAAGTCTAAAATAGTAGCAAAACGAACAGCTCTTAGAATTCTAAGAGCATCTTCTTTTAATCTATATTTAGGATTACCAACCATTTTAATAACTTTATCAATAATATCTTTTCTTGCTCTTAATATATCTATAATATTACCAGTTTTATCCATACATAAGGTATTAATAGTAAAATCTCTTCTTTTTAAGTCTTTTTTTAGATTTTTTATGTATTTAATTTTTTCTGGTGTGCGATTATTTAAATAGCCAATATCTTTTCTAAATGTTGTTATTTCAAATATTATTTTATTTTTAATAACGGTTACCGATCCATAATTTACATCTTTTATTTTTACATCATCAAAAATAGACTTAATTTCTTTTGGCTTTGCACTTGTTGCAATATCAACATCAATGCTATTACGATTTAGAATTTTATCTCGAACAAATCCACCTACAATATAAGCTTTATACCCACAATCACTAATTTTTCTAATTAATTCTAATGCTTCTTTTTCCATATATTAAAAAAAAGGTGTAACCCTTTTAGTTTAAAGCTTCTTTAAGTTTTGAGCCAGCTTTGATTGTAGCAGCTACTCTAGCAGGAATTTTAACTTTCTCACCAGTTCTTGGGTTACGTCCTTCTTTAGCAGCTTTCTTTACTGCTGTAAAAGTACAAAAACCTGTCAATGTAACTTTCTTTTCTTTTTTTAATCCTTTTATAACCCCATTCATCATAGCCTCTAGTGCCTTAGCTGAATCTACTTTTGTAAGTCCTGTTTCTTCTGCAATGAAGTTAACTAAATCTGTTTTTACCATTTATTTATACCTCCTATGTAGGATATCTTACCTACAATTACAGAATATCATTTTTAAATAATAAATGCAATATGTTTTTTAAAAAAAGTTGTTATTTTATAATAATTACTTGCTTTTTCCTACTATTATAGAACAAAACATATGTTACGATATCCACTACTGCATAAAACATAATGAATATTCCAACCCCAGAAAACAGTAAATTTGATCTAAATATTATATAAATTCCCATCGCAATCATAAGTAAAGCAATAATCAAACTAGTTATATATGCGTTTTTAATTTCCTTCATTTTACTAGAAAGCATTATACGATTAATTCCACTATATAATATCCATCCACCTATTACAAGCCTAATAGTTAGCTCAATTACTTGTGAAAAAAGTATGATAAAAGCACCACACGACATTATCATAATGGCTATTACTAATTCGTTATTATTTATAATGTCTTTTTTTCTATTTCCTAAATAATTTGCTAGTTTAATAAAACCATATAATATAAAAACTCCACCTATTATATAAGTAAACGCTACTACAATTGATTTTGGATTTAAAAATAAGATTGCTCCTAATATAAATATGATTATAGGCATGACAAGAGGTAATTTAGTTAATTCATATATTTTCTTTTTCATATATCCTCCAATATTATTGTATTATTAATATCGTTAATTTTCAATATTAATTTCAATATATTCAATATTCATTTTGTATAAGTCATTAAATAGTCTAAATACGCCTGATGTATGACTTAATCTTGTAACACCATATGAAATAATTAAATTAGTGTTATTCCTTTTCAAATGTCCTCTTATATGAATTGGAAATGGTCTTTTCTCTGGTGATATTAAACCAAAGTGACCTTTTATAAAATGAGGCATCATACCACCATGGGTATGTCCTGATAAAATTAAATCAACATCCTTTAGAAAATTCACACCATCATATATTTTAGATAATATTTTTTCTGGGCTATGAATTAATAAAATATTATATTTTTCTTTTTTAAATTGATGTTTATTTAAAAGTTCAACAATTAAATTATATTCAGGATGTTTTTTATTATAATAACCATTAGTAGGGTTAAAGCCAATAAAGCAAATATTATTATCAACATAATTTTCATTATCAAGAAGAATAATATTTGCTTTTTTTAGAGTATTAATAATATACTGATATTTCTCTTCTGTATCAATTTTTTTTCTTTCATGATTACCTAGTGTTACTATTACCTTAGAAATAGAACTTAATTCATTTAAAAATTTAATAATGTTTTTAACTTCCTCATCATTATCAAGTACTTTAGCATCATCAAGTAAGTCACCTGTTATACAAGTATAATCAGGGCTTACTTTTTTTATTTCTGATAGTATTAAATTAAATTTTTTTAAATTAAAAGTTTTATGAAAATGAATATCAGAAAGATGAACTATTTTAATATTGCTTTTACTTTTTATTTTATATTTTGAAACATGTGTATTCATAAATCACCTAGTAATAATTATAACATAAAATTAAAAAAATATAGATTTCTATATTTTAAATGTATCATAAATAAATTTACTTATTTTTATTCTATAAGCATATATTTTTTCGTTTTTTCTTGTTGGATGTACTCTATTAGTAAGCAAAATTATACCAACATTATTTTTTCTATCTATACTTATGCTAGGACCCGTAAATCCGCTAAAAGAAATTGCGTTAGTATGTCTTATAATAATATGTTTATTATTGCCTACAATCCAGCCTATACTTCTAAACCTTTTATCTTTATGGCCTTTTGCTAATTTCTTAAACCATAAATCAATTATTTTTTCACTTAAATAAATTTCGTTATTGAATACACCTTTATTTAATACCATAGTAACAAGATTAGTTAAATCAGCTACGTTCGAAAATACTCCAGCGTGTCCTGATACACCATTCATAGATCTTGCTTTTTCATCATGAACTTCCCCCTGAATTAAATGAGAATCTACTAATTCAGTTGGCGCACATTTATCTTTTGAAGGTAGATATGTTGTACTTATCATGTTAAGAGGTTTAAACACTTCTTCATAAGCAACTTTATCAAGTGGTTTATTATAAATTTTTTCAATGATGAGACCTAAAAATATGAAATTTAAATCTGAATATTTTAAGTCTTTATTTGTTTCGAAAGTTTTATCTTTAGAATATATGTCATTTATAATATTTTCTTTATCAACTACTTTTTTATAACCTAAACGTGTTAAACCTGATGTATGAGTTAGTAAGTTTAAAATAGTAATATCTTTATGCTTAAAATCTTTTAAATATTTAATAACTAAATCATTTAATTTGATCATTTTTTTATCGATCATTCTAGATATTATTGTAGTTGTTGCGATTACTTTTGATAAAGAAGCTAAATCATATAAATCATTAATATTCGTTTTTTCTTTAGTTATAATATTTTTAAGTCCAACTGATCCTTCTACTAACTGATTATTATAAATAATAGAATAAGTAAACCCCGGTACTATCTTTTTTAATACTAAATCATTTAAATATTCCTCTATTTCTTTCATTTATTTCTCCCTTTTTCTTCTTGGAAATATTATTCCATTTCTTAATCTTATTTTAGGACGTGATTCTAAATAATATAATTCACGTTCTAGAAGATCTTCTTCCTCATTTCTCATATATTCTTCAAACACTTGAAGATATGAAGGAAATGTCAACTCCATATAAATACGCTCCAAATATGCATCTAAACTATCATCTTCTTCACATGGTTTTATTTCTTCTTGTGAAAGAGATATATTAACTTTATCATCAACTATTAAATCAAACGCATGCTCAATATGTATTCGCATAGATGGAGATAGTCCTTGCTTTACCACAGTAAATTCAGGAGAACAGTTATCAGGTTCACTATCAACTAAAGCAGTAATTGCAGGTTTTTTAAATTTTATTCTTAATACTCGTGTTTTTTTATCATCTTGTGGTTCAGTAAGAAACGATAATTGTTCTTTTTGCTTATTTATACCATTATCAGGTATTTCTACCATGCTGATTCCTAGTTCTTCTTTATGATCATCTGATAGAATAATTTTTTTTAGTTTCTTTAATACCTTGGCTTCAATCTGTCTAACGCGCTCTCTTGTAATATGAAGACTTTTTCCTATTTCTTCTAAAGTTAATGGATTATTGTTTTTTAATCCATATCTCAAAATAATTATTAGTTTTTGTTTATCAGTTAAAGCGGAGTCATTTACAAGATCTAAAATATGGTTTGCATAAGATGTGTTAGTGGCTATATCATCTACACTTTCTCCTTGAGCAGGTATAAACATTCCTAATTCACTTTCATCATCATCATCAACAGTTTGATTTAAACTAGTAGGTATCATTCTAAGAGCTTCTTGGGCATTCTTGGCACGCTCTTCACTAACTCCTAATGACTTAGCTATTTCTAGTGTAGTTGGCTCTCTTCCTAAAGTTTTATGCAAATTATCACGTGCTTTTTTTACTTTATTACAAAATAAATACATATGAACAGGAAGTCTTATTGCTCTTCCTTTATCAGCTATACTTCTTGTTATAGCCTGCATAATCCACCATGTTGCATATGTTGAAAATTTATATCCTTTTGATAACTCAAAATGTTTTATGGCTTTTATAAGACCGATGTTACCTTCTTGAATTAAATCAAGCATAGAAATGTTTTCATTAATATATCTTTTAGCAATGCTTACAACAAGACGTAAGTTAGATTTGATAAATAAATCTTTGGCTTCTTCATCTCCTGCCTCTACCCTTTTAAAAAGTTCTATTTCTTGTTCTGGAGTTAAAATAGGATATTTTGAAACGTCGTTCATATATAACCTGAAAGAATCAGTAATAGAAGTCTGAATATCATCTTGAGAAGTACCTTGATCACCATTAATTAGTTCATCACTTTCTTCAACTAGTTCACTGCTAACTATTTCTACACCAATATTTAACAAATAAAATTCAAAAAGCGATTTTATTTTTGGATTACTTGTAAGATTATCAAGGTATTCTTCTTTAATAGTGTTATTATTTGTCTTAAAAATAGATTCTAATAGACTAATAACCTTTTTATTTACTCTTGCTAAATAATCATATAACTCTTCATTAGTATCATAATGATTAATTGATAAAAAACGAAATATCTTTTTTATTTCTAAGAGAGCATCATTATAGTCATTTACAAGCTTAATATTTTTATCAATAAAAGATTCAATAGCTCTGTAATCAATATTAGCTTTTCTAGTATCTTGCTTCTTTAAGCTATTTAATTTTTCTCTTATTAAATTTTCAAAATATAGAAGAAATTTTATCTTTTCATTTTTTGAATAACTTCTTAAAGCGCTCGTGAATGTATCACCTATTATTTTATCAAGCTCACTATCACTAAGATCTAAGAAGGCATATTCTTTCTTTATTTTCGAAGATATTTCAAGTGCTTTTGCAAACAATTTTTCCTTTGCTTCTTTTGACACTTTTCCATTAGTTAGTATCCCTTGTATCAATTCGTAATCTGTCATTTCATTCCCCCTAAATATTTATTTTTTTTATCTTCTAATGGTTTTTCATAAACATAGTCTTCGTAGTAGTAAGAAGATAATATTGCATAATACTGTGATTCTTTTATTAAATATTTGAAATGATTAAGAGCTCTATTTATACCGGCTTTACAAAGTATCTTTAAACGATACATAATTTGATTACTATTTAGTAAAGGATATCCGTTAATACCAAACATATAAGATACAATTTCAAATTCTTTTCCTGAAAGAAGGGTACTAGTAGCTTTTTCTAAAACTCTTTTTAAATCTTCTGCAATGTCAATATCATCAACATCTTTTGTTGGTGTTCTTATGATAGAAAATAGTGTATCTTCTGTATCGCTTTCTAATTTCTTATCAAGGCTTTCAACACTACTTATTAAAGGAAGCATCTTCTCAATTGTCGTAGTTGTCCATCCAGTTATTTGAGAAAGCTCTGTAGAAGTAGGAAATCTTCCATTCTTTAGGACATATTTATCTATTACTTTTTTTAGTTGTGAGATTCTTTCATTTGTTCCTTTTCCCATACTAACAGTCAATCTATTTTTAAAATATTCATTAAATTGTTTCCTTAATATCCATATTGCATGCGTAGAAAATCTAACCCCTTTATTTACATTAAAATTACGAGCAGCTCTTATTAAGGCAATTCTACCTTCTTGCAGTATATCATCTGCGTTATTTCTAGAATAATAACGCACCACTTTACCTATTAATCCAATATTTAATTCAACAAATTGAGCTAAAGCATCACGATCACCTGATTGAATCCTTGTTATATAATCAGTTTCTTCAGTAGAAGAAAGTTTTCCTCTTTTTAAAGTGTAGTTACTTTCATTTTCTGCAGCTGTTATAAACAACGGATCGTTATAAGCATTAACATATAAACTCATATAAATCATCTCTTTTTAATGTATTATAACGAATTTATAAAAAAAAGCAATAAATTATATGCTTTTACCCCTTTTATTTGCTTTTTGCCTATCATATTCATTAACTATATTGATTATTGTATTAACTTCTTTTTCGGGATCGAAGCTAGCTTCAACTGTTTCTACAGGACTTTGATCAACTCCAACGTTATAATCTTCAAAACTGTCATCAACTAAATAGCCTATAATTGAATTTTTTAAAGGTGATTTTCTAATCTTACGGTAAGCTTTTACTCTAATTTGCCTTATGCGAGTAAAGCTTAATGATAAAGGATCAGCAATTCTTTTTAATGTTCTAGGTCCATTTCCATCTAATCCGTTTACCATTATAACAACCGCAATTTCTCTATTTGTTAAACCTGCTTTAGAAAGATTTTTTATAATGCTTCCATATATTTCACTATCCAAAGCTATATCATCTGGCATTTGACCGTTTGAAGGAATATTTGAAATGAGAGACAAACCATCATCATTTGGATAGTCTGCTGATATAACTCTAGTCGCCATTGCGGTTACTATATTTTGGTAGTTACTTATAGACATATCAAGAAATGCAGCCATTTCAGAGTCAATAGGTTCTCTTCCTAACTTTTTTTTTAATATTTCTTTTGCCCTTTCAACTTTAGAATACATATTTTGAACATCCACAGGTATACTGATTTCTTTTGTTTTTGCTTTTTGATAATTATTAATATATGATTTAATCCAAAAAGACGCATATGTTCCAAAAGTATTTGTTCTAGATAAATCAAAGTTGTCAATTGCTTTTAAAAGCCCAATACTTCCTTCTTGAATAAGATCTAAAATTCTGTCACGATTTGTAGTTATCTTTTTTGCGAAAAAAACTACAAGCCATAAACTTCGAGAAAAGAACTCTTGTTTAGCTTGATTATCTCCATTCGCTATTTTTTTTAAATAATAAATATTTTCTTCTTCGTCTTTTATTGATTTACCTAATTGACTTAAAAATATACCTAGTGAATCTAATGTAGAAGAAACAGATTCAGTAGTTTCATTCCCAAACTCCAAATACATATTTTCAGTATCTGGCTTTTCATCTTTTTCTAATAAACTCTTTTCACTAGGAATACTTACTTCTTTTTTATGATTATTTTCATCATTCAATCTGATTTTTTCTTCTATTTTAACTTTAATTTTTTCAAATAAATATTCTAAAAATTTTTTACTTTCTTCTTCAGTATAAGAAAGAACCGCTAAAGTATATTCATCAGTTGTAATTGTAACTATTTCTTCTTTTCTTAAAAGTCTTGAATATTTTTCATAAAAAAATTTAATAAACTCTTTTATTTTTTCTTCCATTTTCTTCTTTAACAAAGGATTTTCACCTATTTTTTTTATTAATTGATAATCTTTTTTCACTTAGCCCCATAAACTATACACTTTTTTCTATATAGCCATCATGATTAACAAAATAGTTTTTTTTAAAAATTCTATTCGTTGAAACTAATTGATAATAGCTGGAAATAATTTGTCCTATGCCCGTACAAAAAGGAGTATTTAAAAATGAACCAAACATTCTCATAATAAGCGCTAATAACTTATTAGAAGTTATTTTAGAAGCAGAATGCTCCAAGTGTAAGTAAGCTGTTTTTAATTTGTAAATAGGATAAATTATAAAGTTAGCCATTTCAAATGATAGATAAATCATCGCTATTAAAACATTTAAGTTATAAAACCAAAATAAATCTAAGAATAATAAGAAAACTGTAATAAGTAGTATTGAAAGTAATTCATACGCATTCTTTAAATGTTCCTTGTAATTGAACTTGTTTTTACTTATGTCTATTTGAGCTACTATTAAAATAGAGTCAAATGCTACCCACTGAGTATCTGTAATTAAATTAACAAAGGCAAGCGCTGTCGTATACTCTACTCCAAACCTTGAAGCATTACTAAAACCAAATAAAAATATAAAGAAATACATAACATGGTTAACTAATTCTGCAGAGTCATATTTGATACAATTCATAAAATTTAATTTAAATCTAAATTTTTCAAAATGTTTAATGAAAATAAATAATGTATAAATAGTAATTGTTGAAAGTGGAATAATAATTGTCAAAAGATTATTTTTAAATATTAGAGCTGAAATAATTAAAATTAGAAAGTTCAAAATATTAAAAATAATAGAATAGTTGTTGGCTAGTTCAGTCTTACTATCATAATAAAGTTTATTTAAAATAAAATTAAATATTAATTTTATATATAACTGTATAACAGCATATATAACAAAGATATAATAAGAACTTACATTAATATGCATAAATAATATGTATTTATCTATATTAATAAGTATTAATGAAAATATGATAAAACCTACTATAGAACCAACTATAGTTCCAGACATAGTAGCATCTTTGTTTTTATCTTTTTCTCGACTTATATTAGCGCCTACTGAAAATATTGATCTTAACATAAAATAAATGAATTGTAATGGATAAATAAGCGTGAATATGTTAATAATACTCTTATCAACAATCATTCCTAAAAAAAACCAAGATAAAACTGGCGTAAAAGAAAATAAAGCCATATTTAAACTAATCTGTAGTAATCTTTTCATATGTTCTCCTAGCTTAATTATACTATAAAAAGTATTAAAAAAAAAGAGACTTATTTTTCTAATCTCTTTAATTCTTTTGAATGTCTTTTCTTAATATATGGAAGTATAAATGTATGAGAAAGCATTATGTTAAAAAAGAATATTGATGTTGCTGTAATATTTAAAAAATATGCAAAATCATTGTCATAAACTTTAAATCCAAGGAAACTTACTTGGTGCATGTAGGCAAAATCTAATTTGTTAATTACAAATATTAAAAGCATTAGTTCTATAATTAAATATATTAAAAAATTTATGCCTGAAATAATCAAGGAATCCTTAAAACTAATCTTTTTATCATTTCCGAATAAAGCATATATAATTAGCATTGAAAAACTAATTATAGTTGGTATTTCCATAATATAAATTTTTGTCATAAATGAAAAGAAACTTCCAAGTATTAAAATAAACAGTCCAAATATTATAACAATTAATCTACTCTTCTTATTCATAAATCCTCTTATCTAGCTAACGCCACTACTATAACAACAACTCCTAAAATAATTCTATACCACATAAATAATTTAAAATCATTTTTCTTTAAATATTTAAGTAAGAAAGAAATGCATAGTATTCCAACTATAAATGAAACTACGATTCCTGTTATAAAAATATTTAAATTAGCAATTAATATAGTAGCACTATCATCTTTTAAAAGTTGTGCGACTACTGCTCCCAATATAATAGGTGCGGATAGAAAGAAAGAAAATTTAGCGGCACTTGTACGATCAAGCTTTAAAATTCTTCCTGCTGCTATAGTAGTTCCGCTTCTTGAAAATCCAGGAATTAGTGCAAATACTTGACTACAACCAACTATAAATGAATCTAATAAGCTTAAATCTTTAATAGATTTACTCTCTTTTGATTTTTTATCAGCTAAGTAAATAATAATACCCATAATAATTAAAGCACTTCCGATTAAAATAAAGTTACTTCTAAATAATTCATCAACTTTATCCTCAAACAAGTATCCAATTAAAGCTCCCGGAATTGTTGCGATAATAAGATACCATAAAATTTTTCCTTCACTATCTTTAATACCTTTGGTAAAGCCTTTAATAAACATATTAATAAAATCTTTAAAGAAAAAAATACCTATTGCAAGAAGTGTTCCAAAATGAAGCGCGATATCAAAACTCATCGCTAAATCTGGAGTAATGGAAGAACCTATACCAAAAAGGTCTCTAAATATAATTAAATGTGCTGATGAAGAAATCGGTAAAAATTCCCCAATTCCTTGAATAATCGCTAATATAATAACCCCTAAATCCATAATACACCTCATTACATAATAGTAATTATATCACAAATAAAAAAAGTACAAAAGTACTTTATTTAAAACTTTCTTCAACTGCTACTGCAATTGACACGGTAGCCCCTACCATTGGATTGTTGCCCATTCCAATAAATCCCATCATTTCAACATGTGCTGGAACTGAAGACGATCCTGCAAACTGAGCATCTCCATGCATTCTTCCCATAGTATCTGTCATACCATATGAAGCTGGACCTGCTGCCATATTATCAGGGTGTAAAGTCCTTCCTGTTCCACCGCCACTTGCAACTGAAAAATATTTTTTACCCATTTCAAGTCTCTCTTTTTTATAAGTTCCTGCAACAGGGTGTTGAAAACGAGTTGGATTTGTAGAGTTTCCTGTTATTGAAACATCAACATTTTCAAGATGCATTATCGCAACACCTTCTCTAACATCATTAGCTCCATAACATTTAACTTTACTCTTATCTCCTTTAGAGTAAGCAATTTCCTCTATTACATTTACTTTGCTATTAGAAAAATCAAAATCAGTTTTTACATATGTAAATCCATTTATTCTAGATATTATTTGAGCTGCATCTTTACCTAAACCATTTAAAATAACGCGAAGTGGTTTAGTTCTTACTTTATTAGCAGACATTGCAATTCCAATAGCACCTTCTGCTGCTGCAAATGACTCGTGTCCTGCTAAAAAGGCAAAACACTCTGTTTCTTCAGATAGTAACATAGCCGCTAAATTACCATGGCCTAAGCCTACTTTACGGTCTTCTGCAACTGAGCCTGGTAAACAAAATGCTTGTAAACCTTCTCCAATTGCTTTAGCTGCTTCTTCAGCTGTTTTACACTCTTTTTTTATCGCAATAGCCGCACCCAATATATATGCATATCCGGCATCTTCAAAACAAATTGCTTGAATTTTTTTTGCCATGTCATATGGATTAAAACCTTTATTTAAACATATATTTTTAGCTTCTTCTAAATCTTTAATACCATATTTAGATAAAGTTTCATTTATCTTATTTATTCTTCTATCATAGTTTTCAAACAAATCCATATTAACCTCCTATTTCTTTCGTGGATCTATTTTTTTAGTAGCTTCACTGAATCTACCATAAGTTCCACTTGCTTTTTCAATAGCCTCGTTTACTTCAATACCAGCTTTAATATTATCCATCATTTTACCTAAGTTAACATATTTGTATCCAATTATATTATCACTTTCATCAAGTCCCATTTCAACAATATAGCCTTCTGCAAGTTCCAAATATCTTGGGCCCTTAGAAAGTGTTGAATAAATAGTTCCTACTTGACTTCTATGTCCCTTTCCTAAATCTTCTAAGCCTCCTCCAATTGGAAGACCCCCTTCAGAAAAGGCTGACTGGCTTCTTCCATAAACAATTTGTAAGAAAAGTTCTCTCATAGCCGTATTAATAGCATCACATACTAAATCAGTATTAAGTGCTTCTAAAATAGTTTTGCCAATTAAAATTTCTCCAGCCATTGCAGCTGAATGAGTCATTCCAGAACATCCTATTGTTTCAACTAAAGCTTCCTGTATTATTCCCTCTTTAATATTTAGAGTTAGCTTACAAGCACCTTGTTGTGGGGCACACCAACCAATACCATGAGTAAGACCAGATATGTCTTTTATCTCCTTAGCTTGAACCCATTTTCCTTCTTCAGGAATTGGTGCAGGTCCATGGTCAGCTCCTTTATTTACTTTACACATTTCTTCTACTTCTTTTGTATAAATCATATTTACCTCCTATTTATATTATATCAAATTATCTTAAGTTAGGTATATACAAATATATACAAATTAAAAAAACTCTCCTTAGAGTTTTTTTAATCTTTTTTGCTTTTCTTTATCACTTAAACTGCAGGATGGAACTGCATAAGTATTTAAAATAGCTTCTATTTCTTCTGAATATACTTCTGGTTCTGTAATAGATTGCTTTAATACATTATATAGCAAAGGGAAAATTAAACATATATTTTCAACAAAAACCTCGCCACTTTCTCCAATAGCGCTTTTAACTCTTTCTATCACATGGCATAATAAATTAACAACTGTATCAGAGACTAAAACTTGATTAATAATGTCTTCTCCGTCTAAGAAACGAATACATTCAGTTATCCCTGATTTTCCATTTAAAGCTCTGTTTGTTTTTAAATCGAAACAGTCACGATTTTTACTAATGCATAGTTGACTACAAACATTTTCTACATTTCCTTCAAGAAGCATAATAACAGGCGAAGTCTTGTTATTTCCTTCTGTAAGTTCAGTTGGTAAGGTTTCTTTGCTTTCTTCCGGAAGTTTAGATTTTAAAATCTCTTCACTACCCACGATTATTCGTCTAAAATCACCATTTTTTTTATTTACTGAAAAAACTAACATATTATTCTTAAATGTCAAAGTCAATTCTTCAAATGATTCTAGCTGATCAGAAATTTTGATTGTCATTTCTTCAGTAAGTTTATCATCTTCTTGAAAGCCAACTACTTCAATTGTTAATATTTTATCATTTCCAAAGTTTCCACTAAATCCATCTAATACTATAGTATTTCTAAAAGAAGTCATTTCTGCTTCTTCTTTTCTTTTTAAAGAAATAGTTAAGTCCCCTCTAGATGTTTCTGCCCCATAAACAGTGATTGTCGGATCACTAGATTCTTTCTCGGTAATAAGTAAATCATTGCCTATTACTATTCCTTTTTGTGTTGGAGTTGTCTCAAATCCTAAAACAGTTAAAATCTCATTTAACATTGGATAAGCATGCTCTAATAAAGTTATTTTTTCCATATATCCCCCATAAAACTAATATTATACTTATAGGTCTTTTTTGTCAACAATTTGACAAAGAAAATAATTTAATATAGACTACATTATCAGGTGATTTTATGGCATATATTAGTAAAAATGATATATCTTGTCAGCTTGAATGTCTACGTTATTATCTAAGAAATAAGAATCAAGATTACAGTGTGCGTAGAATAAGAAGTCTTTATGATGCTTTTTTAAGCTTTCTTGAGCAATTTGGATCTGGATATCAAAAGGAAATATTAAGAAATATTATTAATAAATTTGGTTTTGATTTAAATCAAGCAGATTATATAATGAGAGAAATATACTCTCATATTGGAATATATAATGAAGAAAATGATGAATATATTAGAATGGCAAGACTTGTTGAAAATAAGTTTGATATTAAAGGTCAAAATATATTAGAAATAGGTTCAGGACCATTTCCTAGACTTTCTGAAATTATAAGTCAAAAACAGCACGGTTCTGGCACTATTACTGCATATGATCCTAACTTAGTTAGTGAACATATAAAAGGTATAAAACTAGTAAAACAAAAATTTACTGATACTACATTACTTGATAATTATGACTTAGTAGTCGCTATGATTCCTTGTAAAGCAACACCTATTATTTTAAGAAGCAAACGTTTTATTTTTTCATTATGCGGCTGTATTGGATTTAACGAAGAAGAAAAAAGAAGATTTAATGGTGATATGAAAGCTTGGCTTAAATATTTAATAGAGCTTGCGGAAAGTTATTGTAATCAAGATGAAAATATTGTAATGGAAGAGGATCCTTTTAGTGATCTTACAATAATGGCAAAAACAAAAAAGATATAATCATAATACTATTTATAACATTAAAAAAGCGCATTGATTACATACGCTTTTTTTAAACATTTAAACCTATTAACGAGCTTTACTGCTATCATCAGGATTTGAATAAGTTCCAGTCTCTTCGGGCTTTGGATAACTATTCAATTTTTTATTCTGTATTTCTATTACCTTATCAAGCCATGCTCTTACAGTTGTTTCATTATCAATAAGACTTGAGTCTATTTCTTTTCCATCTTCAAGTGTTGTTGTTATTTGAGTTGAATCAACTAAAGCTTTTAAAATATATAAAGCAAGATTTTGTTCAATTCCACTTACTTCATGACCATATTTAATATTGTAAACATTTACACATTCCTGAAAATGATTAGTTAATAAGTTACGTGCTTCTTCACTCATCTTTCCAAGTAATGTTTGTTGATTTCCTTCAGCATAAGCTATGTTTCTATTAGTTTGAGCTATCTTTCCTTCAAGTTGTTCTCGAAGGCTTTTTGCTGTTGCATGATTGCTTGGCTCTTTATTTGTATAATCAAAAACAGCAGCCTTAAGATAATTAGCTTGGACATCAGAGCTAGGACGTTTATCAAAATGAGTAATACCTTCAATTGCTCCGATAATACTGTCTGATAGAGAGCTTCTACTCTTGGAAGCAATCTCTTCCTTTTCAACTATTTCGGAAACCGCTTTTTCATAAGTTGCTAATTGATTCCTTAAATGTTCTAATGTTTTTCTTTTAAATAATTTTCCTAGTCCTCTTTCTGCTCTTCTAATTTCTGCCTCTAATCTTGCTTTTTCTGCAATAATAGACTTTTCTCTTTCTGATTGATGTTCAACAGATAAGGAATATTGACGTGCATAATAAATATTTGCAGGTTCTATATTACTATCAACTTCATCATAAAAAGCCAAATCTTTTTTATCTTGTTCTAATGAAGCTTGATATCTTCTTTTCTCAAATTCAATTTCAATATACTGTTCAAAAGGCGTGCCTTTTTGACCACTAGCTCTTGTTTCACTAAATAAAGTAGGATCATTTATTACACTATATGTAGCATTTAATACTTCTTTATTTACTGTATATCCCATATTTCTTGGTGTCATGTTTTTATCAATTGTAAATAATGGACCGCCAATACAATCAAAATTACGAGTTTTTCCAAGTGTTAAAATTGCTCCACAATCTCCTATTAAAGTAGCAGAAACTGGTAAGTTGGGTAAACTTGGTAAATTCGATAAACCAAGATAATTTATAATATCAATATTTTTTAATGCTTCTTTAGTATTATTTAAACTATCAATTTGTTTTTTTAAAGCGGTAGCTCTATAAACTAATTGAACACTATAAGGTTCTGCTTGAACAGCTAATCTAACTTTTTTCAACTCTTCTTCATAAGTTGCTATTTTAGCATCAATACTTCCAATTAATCTTTCAGTTTCTGGGCTATCTTGAATCATTTGATTTAACAAATTAATCTTTAGATATGATTTCATAGTGACTAGTAATTCTCTGAGAAGAGCCGCTTCTTGAGGAGTATAACTCATGTTTCCAAGCATTCCTCTTATTTCAGTAAGTCTTTTTTTGTATAAATCAATATTTGGTTCCATTATTTATTACCTCCTGTTTGACTATCTAGAATTGCTAATAGCTCTTCTGTTTCGTAAAGTAAATCTATTATATCGTTAACATTCGTGTTTTGCATTTAATATACCTCCCTATACAATAATAATTTATCACAAAAATGATTTGCTTTCAATAGCTTATTAAAATAACACCTATTATTATAACTATTCCTATAATTAATTTTTTAATTAAATTTTCTTTTCTTTTATTAAGAAAATAGTCGTAAATAATATTTAAAATTACTGTCAAAGCGGTAATCGGTGCCACCATAGATACTGGACCAAATCTATATGCCATAAGGCCTGATATAATAGATGTACTCCATGAAGCAATAGAAATTAAATATACTTGTTTATTAATTTTTTTAATTTCTTTTTTTATTTTTTTTGTATTAATTTTTTCAAAGAAATAAATTATTATTGAAGGTATTATAAGTGTTAGAGAAATATAAAAAGCTATATTAAAATTCTTTGAATTATTAATATCTAAAAATAATCCAATTGTGTAAGAAAGTCTAGCTAAAAAGCCAAATAAAACATACTTGTTTATTTTAAATTTATCTTTTTCATAAAATATAAAAACATTACTAAATATTATTAAAAATGCTCCAATAAATTTAGTTAAAACAAATGATTCTTTAAGAAATATAAATCCTAAAATTGTTAAGAAGAAAGTAGAAGTTTGACTAATAATAGAAAATGTTCCTGCATCTACCCTTTTTCTTACTGTCATATTAGCACGATCTGATATAGCATAAAATATGCATGAAAGTATTAATAAAGCATAAAAACTAATATTAGTGGGAATTGTAAACTTATAAAATATTGATAATAATAAAGTAAATACCCCTGTACCTATTTCGACTAAAAAAGCAAGTGTTCCTAAATCATTACTTTTTTTAGGTAGTAAAGTCATTGTTTGATTCGCAATAACTGATAATATCAAATGCAAAATAATCCAAAAAATAAAACTTATTAACATACATTCACCTTTTTTAGTATAACATAAAAAAAGATATTACTATCTTTTTTAATTATATTTATTTCTTTTTTCGTATTTTGTATGAAGAATTTCTTCTGCTTTATGACTTCCAGGATTACCCAAATACTCTTTATATGCTTCAATAATGTCAGGATTTTTATGAGCTCTTCTATTTTCTAAACTAGAATCTTCATTTAATAAGCATTCAGTTCTTAGTTTTTTAACATCATCAAAACTATACTTAGTAAAATCTATTAAAGGTTGTCCTCCTCCATTAATACATCCTCCAGGACAAGTCATAAATTCTATAAAGTGATAATCAACTTCTTTGTTTTTTACTTTTTTAAGCATTTCCATAGCGTTTTTAATGCCACTTACAACTGCTACTTTAACATTCATACCATTTACCATGTATGATGCTTCTTTAACACCGTTTATACCTCTTACTTCTTTAAAATCAAGTGATTTTAGCTCTTCATTAGTAACAGTTTCTACAAATGTTCTAAGAGCAGCTTCCATAACGCCACCACTGCTTCCAAATATAACAGAAGCACCGTTTTTAAGTGGATTATCAAATTCACTGTCACTTAAATTATTAAAATCAATCTTTTCTTTTTTTATCATTCGAGCAAGTTCTCTTGTTGTAATTACAACATCAACATCATCATAACCAGATGCTTGTTGATATTTTCTAGAACGTTCAAACTTTTTAGCGATACAAGGCATTACACTAACTACTCTAATATTTTTAGGATCAATATTATTTTTCATAGCATAATATGTTTTTATAATCGCGCCTTGCATTTGTTGAGGAGACTTACAAGATGATAAATGATCTAGCATATCAGAGTGATATGTTTCAATATATTTAATCCAACCTGGACTACATGATGTAAACATTGGCAAGTTTTTATTTTCTTTAACACGGTTAATTAGTTCATTAACTTCTTCCATAATTGTTAAGTCAGCTCCAAAGTTAACATCAAAAACTTTACCAAAACCCAAACTTCTTAAAGCACTAACCATTTTTCCCTTAACGTTAGTACCAACTGGGTTTAGAAATTCTTCGCCTAATGTAACACGAACGGAAGGAGCAGTCATCGCAACCACATGTAAACTTTTATCATTTAATAATTCTCTTACTTTGTCTGTATCATCTTTTTCAGTTAAAGCACCAGTTGGACAAACTAAAGTACACTGTCCACATGCAATACAAGGACTGTCCTTTAAGTCTTTTTCAAATGCGCAGCCAATGTGTGTATCAATACCTCTTTTATTTTTGCCGATAACAGCAATATCTTGAATTTCCTTACACACACTTACACATCTATTACATAATACACATTTATTTCTATCACGTACCAAGTAAACAGATGAGTCATCAATTTTTTTATTCTCTTCTTTTTTCTTAAACTTTTTTTCATCAATATTAAATCTTTTGATAAGTTCTTGTAATTTACAGTTACCATTTCTAAGACAGTTATCACAATCTTTATCATGATTTGAAAGAAGTAACTCAACACTTTTTTTTCTAGCTTTACTAACACGTTCATTTTCAGTAAATATTTCCATTCCTTCAGTTACTTTAGTAGAGCACGAAGTAAGTAAATTTCTAGCACCTGTTACTTCTACCAAACATACACGGCATGAAGCATTTTCATTAATTCCTTTTAAAAAACAAAGTGTTGGAACATCAATTTTATTTTTTCTACAAGCTTCTAGTATCGTTATATTATCATCTACGGTAAAAGGAACATTATCTATTTTTATGTTTGTCATAATTCCTCCTATTGTCTATCAATAGCGCCAAAGCGGCAACTATTAAAACAAGCTCCACACTTTATACACATACTTTGATCTATTACATATGTTTTCTTTAACTCCCCTGTTATAGCTTTAACAGGACAATTTCTTTCACATAAAGAGCATCCCCTACATTTAGATTCATCTATTTTATAGGTAATTAGATTTTTGCATACTTTCGCTGGACATTTTTTATTATTTATATGTTCTAAATATTCATCTTTAAAATAAGTTAAAGTTGATAAAACCGGATTAGTAGCAGCTTGACCTAAACCACAAAAAGAAGTTTGCTTGATATATCTCGATAATTCTTCTAAATCTGTCAAGTCTTCTAAAGTAGCTTCTCCTTTGGTTATTTTATCAAGAAGTTCATAAACTCTTTTTGTACCAATTCTACATGGTGTACACTTTCCACACGATTCATCGACAGTAAACTCTAAAAAGAATTTAGCAATATCCACCATACAAGTGTCTTCATCCATGACAATAAGTCCGCCCGAACCCATCATTGAACCTATTTTTGTTAAATTTTCATAGTCCATTTTTATATCAATTAAAGATTCTGGAATACATCCTCCAGATGGTCCCCCCGTTTGAGCAGCTTTAAATAGCTTTCCATTTGGAATTCCGCCACCTATTTCATAAATTATTTCTTTAAGAGAAGTTCCAATTGGTACTTCAACTAAACCAGTATTGTTAATTTTACCACCTAAAGCAAATACTTTAGTTCCTTTAGAAAGTTCTGTTCCAAGTCTAGTAAACCAATTGCTTCCGTTTAAAATTATCTTTGGAATATTCGCATATGTTTCTACATTATTAAGTAGTGTTGGTTTTCTAAATAATCCACTTGTTGTTGGAAAAGGAGGCCTTAGTCTTGGTTCACCGCGCTCTCCTTCAATAGAAGAAATTAAAGCTGTTTCTTCCCCGCAAACAAATGCACCAGCCCCAAGCCTTATATTTAAATCAAAAGAAAAGCCAGTTCCCATTATATTCTTACCTAAAAGATTTTTTTCTAGACATTCTTTAATAGCGATTTTTAGTCTAGTAACTGCTAAAGGATACTCTGCTCTTACATAAATATAACCAACACTTGCTCCTACTGCATAGGCAGCTATAATCATAGCTTCAATTACAGAGTGTGGGTCTCCTTCTAATACAGCACGGTCCATAAACGCCCCAGGATCACCTTCATCAGCATTACAACAAACATATTTAATATCAGAAATAGATTTATAAGCCATTTCCCACTTAGTGCCTGTTTTAAATCCAGCTCCGCCTCTTCCTCTTAAACCAGATAGCTTAACTTCGTTAATTATATCTTCTTTTTTCATATTAAGAGCTTTCTTTAGAGCTTCATAACCATGATTACTAATATATTCATCAATATTCTCGGGATTAATTGTCCCACAATTTTCAAGTACTAATCTTGTTTGTTTTTTATAGAAATCATCATTCATAATGTTATTATCAAGCGTTTTTATAGATAATGATGAATCAACCTCACCTTTTAAACTAGCTTCTACTATCTTACTAACTGATTCTTTTTTTACATTAATGTAAGTAACTCTTTTACCATCTAAATAAACTTCGACAATTGGTTCATACCTACATATTCCAATACAACCTGTTTTTGCTAATACTACATTACTTATATTTTTATTTTTTAATTCAAATTCTATTGATTTATAAATAGCATCAGCTCCTGATGCTATACCGCAAGAACCCATTCCAACTGTTATTCTAATATTGTTCATTTATCCTCCACTAGTTATATTTACTTAGTATATTTTTTACTTCTGATTTTTTTACAAAGCCATATATATCATCGTTTATTTTTAAAACTGGAGCCATACTACAACATCCTAAACATCTGGTTGTATCTAAAGAAAATTTAAAATCTTTTGTACATTCGCCGTTTTTAATACCTAAAATGTTAGTAATTTCTTCTGCTATTTCACTTGCGCCTTTTACATAACAAACTGTACCAAGACATATATTTATTTCATATTTTCCTTTTGGATTCAATTTAAATTGATTATAAAATGTCGCAACACTATAAATTTCTTCTAAGGACATATCCATTTTTTCTGAAATAAAGCTAAGATGTTCAAATGATAAAAACCCATACTTTTCTTGAGTTGCTTGTAATACTGCAATGAGTGAAAAATTGTTTTCATCAATAATTTGTTCTAATCCTTCCATATAATCACCTATTATCATTATACCAAAAGTATTAAAATAAGCAATTAATATATTGCATAAGAAAACATTTAATGCTAAAATATCAAACGGAGTGATTTTATGCGCATCTTTGTAAAAAGCGTTTTAGCAGGAATTTGTATTAGTATTGGTGGAACTACATATTTAATGTGTGATAGTAAAATAGTTGGTTCTATTTTATTTAGTATTGGACTCTTAGTAGTCCTTGTAAATGATTTAAATTTATTTACTGGTAAAGTTGGTTACTTAACAGATAAAGGTTTTAAATATTTAAAAGATTTATTAATTATTTTAATCGGTAACTTTATAGGTACTTTTATTACCTCATTTCTTTTATCAAACACAAGAATTTTTAGTACAATTAAAGAACATGCCGATACTATAGTAAATATTAAATTAAACGATTCAATGCTAAGTATATTTATATTATCAATATTTTGCGGCATTTTAATGTATATTGCCGTAAATAACTATAAAACTATTAAAGATAGTGGTAAATACATATCAATATTTTTATGTGTTCCAGTATTTATATTATCTTGTTTTGAGCACTGTATTGCGAATATGTACTACTTTTCATTAACATCATCTTTTAGTATACATGTTTTAATTTATTTATTAATTATGATACTTGGTAATAGTGTTGGCGCCATATTATATTCATTTAGTTTAAAATATATTAAAAATTAAAAGACTTTTGTCTTTTTTTATTTATCTGTTTTTATTTTTGCTTTTTTTTGATATTATTATACTAGTGAGGTATATATGGAAGAGAAATTATTAAAAGAATTGTATGAACAATATAAAAATGAGATTTTAGATAAATCATTTGAAACTAACACAATAGAAAGTGGTTATCTTTTTACCGTAAAAAAACTAGCTGACTATTTTATAGCCAATATTTTAGGAAGCAAGTATAATAGAGACTTTGTTGATCCAGTACTAGATGTAATGGATCATATGAAAAAAGAACTTACAATTGAAGATGGTTTATTCTGCTATGCTCCATATGGAGATCTCGAAATTAGACTATTTTATCAACCTGCAATAATTGATGGTGAAATGGCTTTAAAATATAATTATATGTTCCCAGATAAAAGTTGTCCTTTCCCAGAAACATTTTTTACTAAAGCTTCACAATTTAAAGATGGATATTCGCTTGCTGTTAAAGGAAATAAATGTTTCTTCATTGATGAATTTGGAAATCTTGCTTTTAGTGATTTAGATATTGCTAACGCAGCTAATTTTTCATGTGGTGTTGCTAGAATAATATTAAATAGTGAACAAGGTAGAAAATGGGAATACATTTCATCTAATGGAATTCTACCTCACCCAGTTGATGTTAATAATGAACCTTATGAATACGAGAAAATAAGTGACTTCAAAAATGGTGTTGGCCTTGTTCAAAGAAAAATCGATCACAAATTTAATTACATTAATAATAGTGGTAATTTAATATCAGCTGTTTGGTATGATGAGATTTATGACTTTCATGATGGATTTGCCAGAGTAAAACAGAATAACAAATACAACTACATTGATACAACTGGTACCCTCCTTTTTACAGGTTTTTGGCTTGATAGTGCATTTGATTTTAGTGAGGGTTTTGCTAGATTTTCTATAGATAAAAAATGGAACTTTGTTGATGTAAATAAAAACTTAATATCCTCTTCTCCATTTGAATATATAGAAGACTTTAAAAACGGATTTGCATATGTTGTAACAGCTAAAAAACAAGGAAATTTTATTGATTATCAAAATAATTTGGTTTTTCCTAATAGCGAAGAAAAAAATATATTTAATTTGAAAGCTAATAATTTAGTTGAAGTATTAACTATTAATGGTGAAAGATATTTAGTAGTAGTCAATATGACTGATCGTAAAAAACTTGTATATGATGTAAATGGTGATTTAATTTTTGATATGTCTTTTTTATCAAATGCTGCAGGATCTTTTAATGAAGTTCCAATTAACGGTGTAGAAAACGCTCATGATGCATATAGAAATTCTATTTTAAAGTCCCTTAGTGATACTCTTACCCACTGCATGCACGAATCAAATATTAATGAGTCAGGAATAAAGAAAAAACCACTATCATATTTGATTAAGGGAAGAAATATAGAGGTTAAATATAAGCCAATATATGAATATGTTTACCATATAATATGTGAAGGTAAAGAAGGCTACTATTTATATGATATAAAGAAAAAAGACTATCGCCTATTAGGAGTAAAAGAAGACATATTTTTCTATTCAGGAATAATAATTGATACAAAAAATGGTACAGTAACATACATTGATTCTGAAAGAGATAACTTTATTGATATAAAAACTCTTTATGAAAGTAAACTTAAATTTTCAAACAGTATAAAATATAATAGAATAGAATTTTTAAATTATTTTGATTTTAAAGAAGAGATGTTAAAAAATCCTGATTTTGCTGCTTTCTTAAGAAAAGAAGCTGAACGTTTGAGAAAAGAAAAGTTTGATCAAGAAACACAAAAAAAAGCACACATATTAGCAGTTGAGGCAGCTGAAAAATTAAGAATTGATAATGAAAAAAAACAAGAAATCGCTCGATTAATTGCAGAAGAACTAAAAATAATTTCAGAACATTTTGAAAAAATAAGAATCATTTCCGGCGAAACAAATACTAGTGTACCAACAAGAAATAAATCATTCGTTCAAAGTGATATATTACTTGTTCAAGTAGGAGATCACTTAGAAGTTAGAGAGTGTCTTGTTGATTATTTGAAATACATTAACTTAGCAGGAGTAGATTTTACTAATGTTTTAGTAAGTGGTATTTCTTGGAAAGATTCTAATGCCGATTTTGATCCACAAACTGTTTATCAAAAAAATATGAGCAATGCCGATTTTAGAAGAGTATATTTTAAATCTAGTGCTTCTTTTACTGGTGTTGATATTACAAATTCATTATTTGATAAAGATAAGCTTAACTTTACCAGCTTTGAAGGATCTATTCAAAATAGTGGGAATTCAAAATAAAAGAATAATATTATTTATTTTTTTTTAAATAAATAATATTATTAAACTACTTATTATTCCAAGTGCACAAATAAATCTTTTTATACTTAAATTATCTTTAAAAATAAAATAATTAGTAATTGTTAATAATCCAATTGCAGATACACTAGCTGCATTTATGTATCCGGGATTAGGAGAAATTTTAAAACCAATTATAAATAATAAATTAAAAACAGCTGAAGAAACACCGATATTCATCATTAATATTATATTTTTTTTACTCGGTTCAAGTTTTATTTTATTTATATATAATTTAATCAGACTTGTTATAGAGATGATAAGCATTACATAAAAAACAATTATACTAGGAGATAATCCTTCTTTTTGTAAGAAAACCACGATTATTGTATGAAAGCCCAAGAAAAAAGCTGATAAAATAGCATATAGAAAACTTTTCTTTTCTTTAACTTTTATATCAGTAACACTAATAAAGAATACAAATATTATAATTAGAATAATCGCAAAAAGTGATTTAAAGTTTAATGATGAAGAAAATAAAATAGGTGATATTATAGTAACAAAAATAGTTGCAATTGACTTAGTAATAATTAAACTATATCCACTGTTTTTTGATAAATCTATACTCTTTAAAGATAAAATGTTCCCTAGATAATTAAAAAATACTGCTGATATAATTATTATTATTAAATATCTTATATCAATAAAAAAAGAATTTTTAGTTAATATATTATAAATAAAATATATACCCGTTGGAATCAAAAATATATACAGGTTTTGTATTTCAATAGCTAAATTAATTTTTTTTGCATATCTAAGAGTTGTATACATAATAGTTGAACTAATAATTAAAAGTATCGCAATATAAATCCAGTTCATATACTCACCTACTTAATTATAACATGAAAAAATAAAGTGAATAAGCACTTTATTTTTGATTAATAATCCATTTTACAACTTCTTTTTTAATCTTATAGTATTCTTCTTCTTCAAATTGCATATTTGCAATACAAAATTTCTTATTAGAAATATGAGCACAAAACATGCATTCATGTAGAGTATTACAATCTTGTATAAAGAAAGAATTACTTATTTTACCAGAACAAATGACATTATAGCTATTTGTACAGCTATTAGAATCATCCACTCTAATCGAATAACTACACTCGCCTGATCTTTGTGATGCTAATAAATATTCACCATGATGACATCCATCTGTAAAAATAATATTTTTACATCCAAAACAGTTACATGATCTAACAACATTTTCTGATTCATAAACAGTATCGCTTTCTATCACATTCTCACAGTTATAATTTCTTTCAGTCGTTGTATAATTAATTTTTTGCCATAAATTTATAATATCATCTATACCTTTAATGTCAGATTTCTCTTGCATCCAATTATCTATTTTCATGCTACTTTTTACTGAAATAAACTTACTTGGATTAATAGAAGTAGCCCAAGTAGCTTCTCCTGTTACTGAATCAACTACTTTTTGAGGTAACTTTAAATCAAAAGCAAAACGTTCTAATATTTCATCAATACTAAAAGGATTTTCTACATTAAAAACATTAGCAAAAATTTTACTTACTATATTACTCGCTAATTCATTTTTCATCAGATTCACTCACTTTCTTTCTACTTGTCGATTGTTCAATCATAATATCATTTAACTTAATACGACTTTCAATGCTAAATAAGGTTTTTTCTTCTTTTATTGTTGAAACAAATGGTTCAGGTGCTACTTTCTTTAGTTTTATATCAGCCTTATCAGTAACTACCCAATCATTCGTTTTAGCTTTAAAAGTTGATACTAAAACACCACCAGAACTTAATCTTACTAAACACTCTCTATCACTTAAATTAGTAATAAAATTAATTCTATTTTCAAGCGTATTATCAAACGCTAACTTAATAGATAAATTATTTTCAAGTATAGTAGCATCGTCTTTAGAAACTCTAAATATATAATAGTTGGAAGTATTCGCAAATACTGCACTTTTAAGTTCACTACTTATTTGGCTAAAATATTGGCCGGCTAAGAATAAAGATAAATTATATTTTCTGGCTTCTGAAAGTAATTTAGACATTAAATTATTTTCTAATATAGGGACTTCATCAATCATTAAAATAATGTGTTCATCAATTTTTCTTGATTCAATAATATTAGTTATTTGATTAAGAATTAAAGCTGATATTGTTTTAGTAGCTTTATCTCCTATTTTATTCCTATTTAAAGAAAATACTGTTAAAAAGTTATCTTCAATAATAGAATCAATATTAGATAATTTTTCTTTAATATTAAAAACAGGAAGTAATAATAACTCATCAATAAAAGAAACAATTGGCGCTATACTGTCATTATAAGATCTTGTCTTAAGTTCATTGAATTCAACTAAGAAGAATGTTACAACAGGATCTGGTAAAAGTTTTTCTAATTCTTTTATTAAATTATTGCGATATTCAGAATCTAATAATAAATTCCTTAAATTTATGAAAGAAAAATCTTTTTTTATAAATAAAACATATGATGAATATCTTATTAATCTATCTATTTTAGCATTATATTGATCACTAAATAAATTTTGAAACAAGCTTGCCATTCTTTCTATATTAGGAATAATATCTTCTGTATTGCTTGAAAATAAGTCTACACTACTATCTATAAAATCAACTATTTTACTTTTCTCAATATTGTAAAGATCTCTTTCCATACTTGCATGTGGATCAATTACAATAACTTTATACTTAAATCTATAATCAAAATTAGATGAAATATTTTGAATCATTAAACTCATTAACTTTGACTTTCCAGTTCCACTTCCACCGATAATTAAAGAATGTTTATCAAAATTATAACTGTTTTGGTTTAAGTAATAATCTCCCTGTAGATAAGGAAACGTGTTAACTTTTAAAATAGTATTTTGTATATCACTTTTAAGTAGATGCATTGCTTTTTGCATATCTAAATATTTGGGTTTCTTCTTATAAAAAAATCTAGTATCTTTATAATTAATAGAAAGCAAAGTACTTGGATTACTTGTAAGTGATGATTTCATAAAGAAAGTTTTTTTATAATCTTCAAATATAAATTTAGTATTTGAGTGATATATACTTTCTTTTTTTAAATAAAATTTAAGTCTCACTTGCTTTAATTTTCTATTATGCTTTAATTCATTTGTTTCATAAACATCAATTAAATTTGAACCATTTTTAGGTGTATATATAAAATCACTGATATATTTTAAAGATAAATCAAGTTTTGTTTTCTCAAATAAAAATTCGGTTAAATCTCCAATCGTTGGGGGTAATTCTTTATTTGAAATAATAAAATATCTTATTTCATTCATATCAATATTTACTACTAAATACCATCTTCTAAGATATCCCATATATTTTGACACTAAAACAAATAGTTTGTTCCAACTATCTCTTTGAACATTATCATTAGACAAAAATATTTCTGAAAGAATTAACTCTTTTTTCATAAGTTCACTCCAAATAAATCATAGCACAAATTTATTTATTTGACTATTTATTTTTTTACATAAAAAAAGAACTAAGTTCTTTAAACATTTGTAAATTTATCGAGTTCATCTAGAGTTTTAAAGCCAGGTTCTTTTTTAATAACAATTCCTTCTTTTATAATCATTAATGTTGGTATACTAAAAATACCATATTCTGCTGCAATACTACTTTCTTTATCAACATTAACTTTACCTATTACCATGTTTTTATCACTATTTTTAGAAAAGCTTTCTAAAATAGGCGCAATCATTTTACATGGTCCACACCAATCTGCATAAAAATCAATTAAAAAGGTTTTTTTACTTTTTAGAACCATTTCTTCAAAATTTTCTTCTGTTAATTTTATAATTTCCATAAATCCTCCTTTTTATAATAATAATATATTAAGAAGTTTTTTTCCGTGACTTTATCACAATTGCTTGTTATAATTATTAAATAAGGAGTACTTATGAAAGAAAAACTAGAAACATTAGAAAGTTTAATGATTTGGAATAAACTAACAAAAAATGAACAAGAATTACTAGTTAGTAGTTCTAATCTAGTAAAATTTAGTAAAAGTGAACATATAAACAAAGATGTTTGTTTAGGCCTTATCATAGTTGTAAAAGGAACTATTAGAGCTTTTATAACAAGTGAAAATGGCAAAGAAATTACTCTTTACAATTTACTTAAAAATGATATATGTTTATTTTCAGCGAGTTGCATTATGAAAGATATTAGCTTTGATATATCTCTTGAATGTAAAGAAAATACGCTAGTTCTACTTATTCCAACCGAAAAATATAAAATCTTACTAAATATTCCAGTTATATCAAACTACATAAACAGCATTTTACAAGTAAGATTTTCTGATATGATGTTTGTATTTGAACAATTTGTTTTCCATAGTTTAGATAAAAGACTCGCTAATTATTTACTTAATTTAAATGAAATAGAAATTATAAAAACACATGAAGAGATCGCTAATGATTTAGGTACTGCTAGAGAAGTAATTAGTAGAATGCTAAAGTATTTTGAGAAAGAATCGATTATTAAATTAAGTCGTAATAAAATTGCTATCATTAATAAAGATAATTTAGAAAAAAAAGCACTTTAATGGTGCTTTAATTTTTTTTAAAATATTCTTCTTTTGTAATAGAATAAGAAAGTAAATCATTTCTAAGATTATTTTTATCTATTACACGAGATTTAAGAGTTCCTTCATAAGTCATACCAGAATTAACCATAACTTTTCCACTAGCTATATTATTACTCATATGCTCTGCACATATAGTGTCTACATCACATTCTTCAAATAAAAATTTAATGACTCTTTTTAAAGCTTCACTAGCATAACCTTTATTCCAGAATTTTTCACCATAACAGTATCCTATTTCAACAGTTCCAAAAACCATATATTTTTTAGAAACAACATCTATAACACCGATCAGGTCTTTAGTTTTCTTTAACTCTACTATCCACCTATATGTTTTTAAATCCTCATACTCATTTTCCCATGCTTCATAAAGCATTTTTGTAAAAATAGGATCTTTATGTTTTGACCAAAGAACATATTTAGATACTTCTTCACTACTACACCAATTAATATATGCATCAGCATAGTCGTTTGCGGTTAATTTTCTTAAAATTAATCTTTCTGTTTCTAACTCTTTTGTTCCAATATACTTCATATGTTTACCTCTAATATATTATATCATTTTTTTGTTCTTTGTTTACCTTTTAACTCTTCTCTTCTTAATTCTCTTCCTATTTCGTCTCTAGCATGTCTTGTTCTAGCATAATTTGTCCATTCTAGTTTTGGTTTAGCATCTAGACTTGTTATGATTCTAACACGATCGTTATTTTGAAGTTGATGTCCAGGTGGCACTGCTAGATTATTAACAAGTGCTACTGATAAGTGATTCCCTATATCGCTATGTATTTGATAGGCAAAATCTATCGGTGTAGAACCTAAAGGGAGTTCGATAATTTCACCTTTTGATGTATAAACAAGTATTGTATCCGTAAGCAACTCACCTAGTAAATTATTAAACTCTGCCACATCTTTTGATACTACTTTCATATCCGTAATTCTTCTAAAAAAAGCAAACCTATTATTTAAATCTTCTTGCATATCGCTAGCCGTTTTTCCAAGTATTGAATATCCCATCAAACCAGAAGAGTTAATGGTTCCCATTCTCGCTGTTGATATTTGAGCTTGAACTAATCTATCAGCTGGTCCAAATAAAGTTGAATGTAGTGCTTGATACATATTTGGCTTTGGGCTTGCTATATAGTCTTTAAAATAAACATTAGCCGGATGATATAAACTATGAATGTATCTAAGTGCCACATAGCAATCATTTATTTCATCATTCAATACTTTTGAATATAAGAGCTCATTTATTGGATCATCCGTTGATTCTAAAGATAAGCGTTCATGGATTTCATCAGTCATTATTTTTAATGACAGAAGGTCGTGTATTTCACCTATTTGATGTCCACTACTTAACCTTTTATATATACCATAAACATTTTTAACTCGTGATTTAATCGAAGGATGAATACCTTTCATATTTAATATTTCATAAATATTAGAAAGCATTTCTTGAAGAATAGCTGCACTATCTATCGCTACTTGTTCTCTTATATCAAATACTCTATTAAATTCCGATTGATTTAAATATCTAAAAGACAAATCTTCTAGTTCACATTTAATACGGTAAGCTCCTATATAGTTTGCCATTGGTACATATAAATGCATTGTTTCTTTAGAAACTTCTTTTTGCTTTTCTATACTTCTATACTGTAGTGTTCTCATATTGTGTAAACGATCCGCTAATTTTATATGAATAATTCTACAATCATCTTCTAGACTTAAAACAATTTTTCTTGTATTAGTAGCTATTCTTACATTTTCATTTGGAATTTCTAGTTTTGATAATTTTGTAACACCTTCAACAAGTTTTGCTACAGTCTCACCAAATAAAGAAGCGATTTCTTCAATAGGAGTCTTAGTATCTTCAACTACATCATGAAGAAGAGAGGCAACAATTGTTTCTTCATCTAACTCATATTCAGCTAATATTAACGCAACACTTAAAGGATGAGTAATATACTCTTCTCCACTTTCACGGAAAATTCCACAGTGTTTAGAACAAGCCATTTCATAAGCTTGCCTTACTTTTGGTAACATTGCTATATTATAGTTACTTACTTTTAAAAGTAAATTTTCTATTGTAGGTTCCATATAACCATCCCCTTTGGTTAAAAATAGGCAGTATTTTATTATAATACTGCCTTGCTATCAAATAATTTACTCACTTGTTAAAGTATAATATATTCCTTATTTATTTTATTGTCAATAAAAAAATAGCTTAAAAACTATTTTCTTATTTCAATACCAAGTTCAATTAACTGTTTAATATCAACTGTATTAGGACATTCTGACATTAAATCAGTAGCGCTTGCGGTCTTAGGAAAAGCTATAACATCACGAATATTTTCAGTTTCAGCTAAAAGCATTGTCATTCTATCTAGTCCTAAAGCAAATCCTCCATGTGGTGGACAGCCATATTTTAAAGCTTCAACAAAATATCCAAACTTTTCTTTTATATCACTTTCTGTTAATTCAAGTGCTCTAAACATTTTTTCTTGAACTGCTTCATCATGAATACGAATAGAGCCTCCTCCAGCTTCATAACCATTAATAACAATGTCATACGCTTTACTATAGCAGTTAGCTTTATCTGTTAATAATTTGTCAACATCATTGTCTTTTGGCATAGTGAAAGGATGGTGACATGCCATAAAACGATTTTCTTCACTACTCCATTCAAACGAAGGAAAATCAACTATCCAAAGAATTTTATAAACACCTTTTTTAATTAAGTTAAGATTACGCGCTACTTTACATCTTAAAGCACCTAGTGAAGTTTTAACAGTGCTATATTCACCCATTATAATTAAAACTAAATCGTTATTTTCAATATTTAATTCTTTTTTAATGCTATCAATTTCTTCATTACTTAATAGTTTAACAATTGAACCTGTTACTTCTTCGTTATATTTTAAATACGCAAGTCCTGTTGCTTTATATGTTTTTACAAATTCTGTTAATTCATCTAATGATTTTCTAGAAAAATTTAAGGCTTCATTTTTAACTACGATTGCATTAATTACGCCATTACTTTCAAGTATGTTTTTAAATAAAGTTGATTCATTATTTTTAAATAAATGAGAGATTTCTTTTATTTCCATATCGAATCTTAAATCAGGTTTATCTGAACCAAATCTTTTTATGGCTTCCTTGTAAGTCATTTTTTGAAGAGGAAGAGCAATATCAATATTTTTAACATCTCTAAAAATTGAGGCAACTAATTCTTCTCCTAGTGTCATTATTTCATCTTCATTAGTAAATGAGCATTCAACATCTATTTGAGTAAATTCTGGTTGACGATCTGCTCTTAAGTCTTCATCACGAAAACATTTAGCAATTTGAAAGTATCTTTCAAATCCACCTACCATTAGAAGTTGTTTAAATAGTTGTGGAGACTGAGGAAGAGCATAAAATCTACCTTTATTTATACGTGATGGTACTAAGTAGTCTCTAGCACCTTCTGGAGTTGATTTACCTAATATAGGTGTTTCTATTTCTAAGAAATCAAGTTCATTTAAATATTTTCTTGTTGCATAAGTAATTTTATTTCTTAAAATAAAATTACTTTGTAAAACTTCTCTTCTTAAATCTAAATAACGGTATTTTAATCTTGTATCTTCTAAAGCTGTAACATCATCACTTATTAAAAAAGGAATTTCTTTTGACTTATTAAGCAGTTCTAAAGAAGTAACATTTACTTCAATATCACCCGTTTTCATTTTAGGATTCTTATTTTCTCTTTCTTCTATTTTACCAACTACTTTAATAACATATTCACTTTTTAGGGAAGTTGCAAGTTCATAGTAAGTAGAATCTGGTTTTACAACTACTTGCATTAAACCCATTCTATTCCTAAGATCAATAAAAAGAAGTCCACCTAGATTTCTTACACGACTAACCCAACCTTTTAAAGTCACTTCTTCTTTAACATTTTTTAATGTATAGCTTTTATATTTTTCCATAAGTCCTCCTCTAACAAAAAAAATCCACAAATACAAGGACGAATAATCGTGGTACCACCTTGATTCATAGATTTAACTATCTTATAACTTTAACGCTGTTGCTGCGATTATTTAACGTTTGATGTCTTTAGTATAAAATGACTATTAGTTTCCACCAACACTAACTCTCTTTAAGTTTTTTATACCTACTATTTCAAACAAATACAACTATAGTATAGCATATTTATAATAAAATACAAGCCTATTTATTTATAAAACTTTCTAATTCTTCTAATTTATTATAAATAACTTTTTTATCTATAATAGATTTATTTTTTATAACCATAAATGTTGGAACAATATCAATTTGATATGTTTCTGCTAAATCCTCGTATAAATCAGTATTAACTCTACCTATTACTATATCACTTTTTTTCTTTAATAATTCTAACAAAAAAGGATACACTTTTTTACAGTAAGGACACCACTCTGTATAAAATTCTATTAAAACTGTTTTTTCATTATTGAGTGCTACACTATTAAAATTATCATTATTTAATTCAACTATCATAAAGCCTCCTTAATAAATTTACTATATTATAATAAATTAGTATGTGACTTTATTACATTTTAACAGAACTTATAAGTATTAGTAACTTAATACGATTTCTTTTTAAAGCTGCTTTTTCAAAAAATATTTTTTCAACTGCTGCCCAAATAAACACCCAACTTATAATAATAAATAATTCTGATAAAAAATATGTTTTTGAAAATAAATAGTAAAAAATCATTACTAATATTCCTATTAATAAAAAAATTATTGAAAATTTATTAATACGATCTTTTTGTTTTTTAATAATGAAAAGTTCTTTAGATACATAATGAATTAGTGAATTTCTAAATACTTCATCTTTTTTGTTACTAACAACAATATCAAAAGTATCATCAATTGAAACATACTCAAGTTTCTGTTTTATTTTACTAAATCCTTCAATAGTTAATCCATCTTCATCAAAGTCATTATTATCAACAATTATTTTATCATTCTTTTTTTCATAACTATTAATTAAGGTACGCTCTAAATGTTTGAATTCTTTTTTATTCATAAATCCTCCTTAAAAGCTCTTTGCATACAATATTTTAGTCGACTTAGATAAAGAGTTTTCATCATCACTATAAGGCTTTTCTATTATTTTAATAGTGTTAAATCCATTTTCTTTTAATAGAGCTATTAATTCATCATCACTATATTCTTTGATAAGATATTTAAAATTCCTATTAAATGGTTCTTCTTCTACTAAGGTGTTTTTCCCTGACCTATAAATGATCATTAAATAAGCTTCTTTTTTTAAATACTTTTTTAAATCTTTTAAGCATTTATTAGTTTCTTCTTTTGATATATGATGAATTACAAATGCGAGTACTACAGCATTAAAATCATTATCTAATGTGTCTGGTAAGTTACTTATATCGGCTTCAATAAAATTAATACCAGGACTGTTTTTTCTTGCGATATCTAACATTCCACTAGAAAAATCAACGCCTACTACATCCAGTCCTTTACTATGCATATAAGCTGAGTAGTGGCCCATACCGCATCCTAAATCAAGAGCCTTGTTTATTCCCATATTTATAAATTCATCAAAATAGACTAAGTCACTTTTATCAGAGTGGTACTCATTATAATAGGAAAGCGCTATAGCATTATGAGATAAACGAGTTAGTTCTTTATTTTCTTTTTCTGAAATCATGTTATCACCTATTTATATTATACTATAAAAACAAATAAAAAAATAACATTAATTGTTATTTAATTAGTCATAATAATTGCTTTCATCGGGCAAAATTTAACACATAATCCACACTTTATGCACTTATTTTTATCAATGGTTGGAGCATTAAAGCCAACTTGGTTTATAGCTTTAACTGGACATACTCTTACTGCTGGGCATATATGATTTTGAGGGCATCTTTCTTTTAATACTTTAATTTCTTTCATTTAATTCACCACAGTAATTATAGCATTATAAAAAAATAATTCTGTAACTTTATCACATAATATTAATTAACTATCTTAATAATAACCTATGTAGTTTATTAATCTTTTGTCTTGTTTTAATCTTTTGATAACTCTTATTTTTGTTTGTGAAATAGCTGTTTGTCTAACTCCAAATATTTCTCCTACTTTTGACTGAGAAAGTTGAGGATGAAAATCAATTCCATAAAGATAACAAAATATATGTAAATTCCTATAGCTTCCAGCAGCTTCATTTAAAGCACTCTGTACAGTTTGAACAAATTCTCTTTGATATACTTCTTCTTCTACCAATCTATCTGAAATAAGTAAGTTGTTCAAATCAACATTACAGTCATCATATGCTGATATACTTGTGCTTATAACTTTTAATCTAAAGTACATATATTTTAAAATTACCTCTTTTGGGAGTTTCATTATTGAAGCAAGTTCAGAAACAGATGGATTTCTCCCAGTCTCTTCTTTAAAAACTAAAATAACTTTTTTTAGTTTATTAATAGCTTTTCTAGTATTTACAGCCATTTGAAAAGGTAAAATTTCACGATCTAAGTAATTTGATAGTCTATTTCTAATTATATATGTTGCATAAGTAGAAAATTTATTAGAGGTGCCTGTATCAAAATTAGATAACGCTTCCATCAGAGCAATATTTCCTTCTTGTATTAAATCATCATATAAGGAATGAGAAACTTCACTTGATAATAAGTACCTCTTGATAACAAATTTTATCAACCACTGATATGTATTTATTAGTTCAGTTAATGCATCTTTATTACTTGCTTTCGCACTACATATAGTATCTATTGAAACTTCTCTTTCTAATTGAACAGAACTATTAGACATAATATCACCTCAATTAATAAGTTATTATACTTAATTTTATAAAAAAAACAATACAAAATTGTTTTTTTACTACTCATCTACTTTTTCTAAAAAGATTCGCTCATTAAATGCCCCTCTTTTTAAATTTTTTTGGTCGGCTATTAATAAGATATCCTCTATGGTTTTTCCTTCTACTTTAGCAAGAGCTTTAATTACTTCTAACATATCAGCTAATTCAAAAGCGCGCTCTTCACCACTAGATGTTAATACTTCCTTATATTCTTCATATAGCTTTTCTTCTAAAGCTGTTTTAAATTCTTTTTCATTAAGAACTTTTGTATATGGTGTTTGATTATTGCTTCTTATTATTTCTGGTATTTTATCTCTTACTAGTTTATTATATATTTTTTCCATAATACTCCTTCATTATATATTTAATGTCTTCTATAGACTTATCCATATTAAATCTACCATTTCCAACTGGATAATATACTGAGTAGCATTTATACTTATTATTTAAAATAAACTCTTTTTTTCTATTTTGTGAAACAGATATTTTTTCTTTTAGTATGATACTACTTACTTGATTACCAAATAATATAATAGTTTTAGGTTTTATAATATCCATTTCTTTATAAAATAATTCAAGATAATTTTCAAATACACTATTAGGTAGTTCTCTAGCATCAAGCTGTGTACACTTCGCTAAATTAGTAATAAATATTTTATTTTTTTCTATACTTTCATATACTTCTTTAGCAAATTCTTCTGTCCAATCAGTTCCTTTTATACTTTTGATTTTATCATATAAACTATCTTCAATAAGCTTCAACTTATAAAATAAATCCCAGCTGTTTTTAGTTCCAATCCAAGGAGATCGAATACCTTTCCAATCTTTAGAAGAAGCGATGTTTCTTTTAGTTGGATTCATAAATACAAAACATATATCCGGCTCATTTATACATCCACCAAAATAAATGGAGTTTAGTTCTTTTGAACCATGTAATGATTGTAATTCATCATATTTTTTGCATAATTTTTTAAGTTCATCCATATAACACCTAGTCATTCCATTTTATTACTTTTAATTCTTTCCAAACACTTGTCCATTTTAAAACTTTTTTATTATAGGCTTCTTCTGTAAATACACCTGTTTTTACTGGTCTTAGTGTTAGGGAAAATAAATCATCTAACCCATATGGGGCATATACAATTAATTTTTTATTTTCTAGTCTAACTCCAATACACTGAATGGTAAATCCCCAACTTTTAATAGCGTCTTCTACACTGTTAAAAGGATTTATATCATAACCAAATTTACTCTTATACCATAAATGTGCTCGCGCTTGATTTTTTATATCTAACTCTCTATTAAATTTAAATAAAAGTTTTTCTAGTTTTTTAATGGTTTTATCTTCTTTTTTATAACTTAAATCATTATCAAAATAGGCAATATCAATATCACTTTTACCATAATTAAAATCATGATTTGTATAATAATTTATAATTGCTTTGTTTATAGTTCCTGCAGCTAAATAATAATTCTTTAAACCAGAGTTTTCTAATACTTCAAGTATTTTTTTTAACTCTTTGTCTTTCATAATAATTTTTTTAAATATTTTTAATTGTTCATTTAAAGGTTTATTTAAGCCATTTAGCTTCATATAATCTCCTAAGATTTATCTTTAACACTTTTTATATCTTGAAGTTCAAAGCGATATTCTTGTTTAATATCAGGATATTTTTCTTTATCAACAAGCTCTAAAAACATATCATATGGTCTTACCCATAGATTAGCTTCACCATATAGTTCTCTATATACGACCATTTTCTTACAAGTTTCGCTATCTAGCGCAATATCTTCTACTATACAAAGATCTCCTTTAAAATGTTTATAAATTCCTTTTACTTTTACTTCCATAAATCCTCCTATTATTTTTCTATTACAATTAGTGGAATAATCATTTCATCTTCTGTAAATCCTGCATGCATTGATTTTAAATTAACTGAAAATTCATTATATCTGAAATACTTGTTGGAAATTGCTAAAGCAAAATAGTCACCCAATGAATCTCTAAATAAAGAATTTTCTTCTCCATTACCAAAAATCTTTTCATCAATAACTTCTTGTTTAGTTTTTAAAATAAAGTGTTCACTAAAGTATTTATTAAATAAATCAGTAAAAAGTTTTTCTTTATTTTCTTTTACTTTAAATGTAGAGAATCTTCCTTCTATCCAAATGTCACTAGCTAAAGTGTCCATAAAGTCAGGATAGTCAGTTAATAAAATACCTTCTGAATTTATATGTCCATGATCAGCTGTAACTATTACTGTCGTATCACTTAGTTTGCTACAAAGTTCTTCTGTTTTACGATTAATCATTTTAATAACTTCAATGCTTTTTTCACTATCCGTTCCAAAGTCATGCATTGTACTATCTGGGTCAGTATAATATGCATATATATACTGTCTGCCCTCTTTTTTGCAATCTTGTAATATTCTTTTGTTCATATCATCAATATCTGTATAAAAATCTTCTCCAAATGGAAATAGTATTTTTGAGTGATATAAACCTTTTTCATTTATTTGCTCAGTAATAGTTTTATATGGATAATATTTTTTTGAAACATTATAATCAGCTACTAAAGAGTCTGTATCTTTAATTGTATTTAAAAACATTGTCACTATTTTATTTACTGGTTTAATGTAAAGATCCCATCCAAGCCATCCATGTTCAACTGGGTTTAGGCCTGACATAATAGAAGTAGTAGCTGCTGTTGTAGTTGAAGGAGATACCGAAGATATTCCTTTTAAAGTATGTTTTACTAAAAATGAATTAGCGTCTAATACTTTATTCATAATATTTAAACCCATACCATCATATAATATAACAACAACGTTTTTGGATTTCTTTTTAAGTATATCGTCTATCAAAGGTAATGAATTATGATTTGTTTTTAAATCAAAATTTTTCATTATACTACAAGCTAGATTTGTAATGCATTCTTCATAATTAGGAATTACTATTTTTTGCACAATACACTTCCCATCTAAATATTTTCTCTAATAAAATTATACCACAAAAAAAGAAGCTTAAAGCTCTTTTTTTCCACTATCTGTTTTTGACTTACATCCGTTTTCTACTGTACAAGCATCTACAATAATTTTTGTTGCAGCGCTTTCACCATTTTTGGTAAATATAAGAAGGTCCCCTTCTCCTTGGTTTAAACAAAGGACATTAATATTTGAACAGTTTTCACATATAGCAGTGCCTATGTGGCTATTTCCTATAAAATATGTGAATATTTTTGTTGTATTAAAATTATATAACTCATAATGTGAAATGTTTATATTATCTTCTGTTGTTCCTCTTAAAACTACATTTATACTTTGTCCAGCTTTGCATTTATAACTAGCACTATCAAAATATATTGTAGAATTTACTGAGTTAACTGTAGCAGAAGCAAACGCTCCAGTTTCAGAAGTTGCATTTATAGTTGCATTTCCTTCTTTTAAACATGAAATATCTACTGCTGTACAATTAATGCATTTAGGCTGAATCTCACTTTTTGTTAGTTTAGCAACTGTTGTATCTAAACTACTATATGATGATAAACTTCCATTTGTGGTAGTTATTAAAGCAGTTACTTTTTCACCAACCTTACATGAATATGTATCTTTATCAAATGATACTTTACCTGCTTCATTAACTGTAACATTTACAGTTACAGTTATTCCATCATTAGATGACGAAGTTATTTGAGTAGTTCCTTTTGCATTACACTTAATTTTTACTTGAGTACAATTAGTACATGTTGCGTTATTCATATCTAAAGAAATAGAAGCAACACTACTATTATTACTAGTATATGAGTTTACTTTTGCTGTTCCATAAGTATTTTGAGCTCTTATGTTAGTTATGATTGTATCCCCTATATTGCAGCTATATTCTGTTTTATCAAAGGCAATTGTACTTTTAAATGAAACGGTATTTTCTTTTGCCATTACTTTTATTTTAATAGATGCTGTAATTCCATTTGCGGATGATATTTTAACATCAGTAGTACCTACTGATTTACACTTAATTTTTATTTTTGATTTTCCGATAGAATTATCACTTAAGCTAGCTTCTATGAAAGATGAATTACTCGATGAAACATTAATACTTCCAATAGCATTAGTTGGCGCAAAGACATAGCTTAAATCAAGCTCTTCGCCACTATAACAACTTATCTCGCTATTTTCAAATTTTATACTTGAAATAGCTAAGCTACTACCTGATGCTTCTTTTACAACTACTTTTCTTTTTTTAGTTGTACTATTTCCAGAGTCATCAATTACAGTATAAGATATTTCATATGTTCCAGCTTTAGATAAATCAACGTTTTCAAGATCAACTGTTACTCTATTTGTTATATCATAGTTTCCATCTGTTGCATTTACGTCAGTTAGTAAATTTATATTACTTCCAGCTTCTACTTCTAAGTCAGATGGTATTGTAATAACTGGATCTGTAGTATCACTATTAATAGTAACTTCTTTTTCTCCAATTATTTTATAATCCATATTTCTAATTTTTATATTAATAGTTTCATTTGGAATACAAGAAAGATATTTGTTATCCAAATTCCATGTTAAGCCGTTATCAAATGAATACTGAAAAAAATTAGCTTGTTCTTTTACTTCTACTATTTTACATTCACTATTTGCTTCACTTGAATCACGATATACAATCGATAGTTCATTTAAATCAATTGTATTTGAATTATTAAAATATTTTAGATAAGTTAAAAAACCTACTACTGCAAGTAATACTACTATAACTGAAATATAAATATTATTTTTCTTTTTCAAATTACACACTCCTATAATAATGATATCATTTTTTATTACTTTGTCAATTAACTTATTTCCTAAATATTACTCCTCTATCAATAAAGCCTTTTTCTACTTTTTCCATATCTCTATACATCCCTTCTTTTATTTCATATTCATAAACTTCAGGTTCTAAATTAGATTCTAAATCTATTAATTCTTTTTCAATATTATATGGAACTCTTACAAAGCTAAATGAAATTGAACTACGTTTTTGATTATTAAACTCTCCTTCAATAATCAAGTAATGTGCATTAGTAGTTTCACATTTATCACTATCAAAGTCACTTTTTCTAATAACATCAAAAGCATTGCCAACACTACCTACATTTATCAAAGTTTTGTTATATAGTTTATCTAAATACTGATGATGTATATGTCCATATAAAACAATATCTGCTGTTTTAAGCGAGACTGTATTAGTACTTCCTTCAAACATTTTAGATTTTTTATCAACTGTATCTAAGTTTAATACTACTTCATTTATCATATAAGGAGATGCATGAAATAAACGTACTAAGCTCCCACTCATATAAAATTCTTTTGAATATTTTAAAGAGTGTAAATATCTAACACTTTCATCTGTTAAAATACTTCTATTCCATACAAGTCTTTTTCTATCTATTTCTGATATTGTTTCCATATCATGATTATCTGTAAAAAACTTATCAGTATTTCCTTGTATTACTATAAAACAGTGATTTTTTATTAAACTAACACATTCATTTGGATGAGTACCTTTACCTATAATATCGCCTAGGCATATGATTTTTTTAATTTTCTTTTTTTTAATATCAGATAATACTGATTTTAAAGCTTCTAAATTACCATGTATATCTGAAATAACCGCTATTTTATCCATTTAAACACCTCTATAATATTGTATCATAATTATAAAAAAAAGAGCTAAGCTCTTTTGAAAATTATTTTCTTGTTGGTGATAATATTTTCCTTAATGGATTAGATAAAATATTATTATCTTCATTATAGTAAGAATCTCGTTCTTCCCATGACATATCAAAAGCAGGGGTAATAAGGCCATTAGGTTGAACTTGCATGTCTCCCAAAATATTCCTACCATTACTTTGCAATATAACATTCCTTTGTAATTCAAAATCACGGAGAACTAAAACACTACCTTTAATATTTATTCCTCTACCTATTGCGGATACTTTAAGCATCCCTTTATATGCTTCATATGGCTCTAATATTTTATATTCTCCTCTTTTATTATAAAAAACACCATATTTATCCATTACCTCAGCATATTCTAGCGCAACAGTATTAATATTATCTTTTCCTCTATTAAGGCGTAATCTTTCTCTTCTATGATAACAATCATTTGAAATTACTAAATCAAGAAAAACACCTTTTATGGACAATCCAGAAATAAATTCTTCGAATTTCTGCTTGCAAATGGAGCCATTAGTAATAATAGAAATTGTTTCTGGAAATGAACATTCCATTACTTTATTTATTAAGTAAACTGCTTTTTTAGTTTGCATTAAAGGTTCTCCTCCACCTAAGTGAAGTGTTCCTTCTATAACTATTTGAGATAACACAGCATCAATTACTTCTTCACTGATTGATAGAGCTCTTCTTTTACCTCTCATACAGTGCGCACATTTATAAGGGCAATTTTCTGTCATTATAAAACTAACATTTTCTGCAATTAATTTATCACCTATATCTAATGTCCTAAGTGCCATAAAAATCTTTCCTTTTCGTGTACTTTAACATATTAGAGATTTATTGTCAATTTATATAAGAATAATATTCATAAATAATGAGATTAGTATTTTTCATTTTGTTGCAGCTTTATTCCATACATTACCATTATTTAATATTATTGTTTTTAATCCAAATTCAGCACCAAAAGTCTCAATTGATCTAAAAACTTTAGCCATAAAATAAAATGCTTCTAATTCTTCTATATTAGCCTTGTCATCTATAATAAAATCAACAAATAATTCTTTAGAATCATTATTAATTTTAATATTAATTTCATTAATAAACTGAAGCTGTCTCATACCTATAGTATCGTAACCTATAGGCGCAACACGATCTTTTTTTATATCAATTTTATCTGCAAACATGAGTACCGCTGCAATAGGATTATTTCTATTAAAACCATCACTATGGTTAAGAATAGCATCTAATATCTGCTCATTTCTACCTGTTTCAATAGAGTTATCAGAAAAATATTTTTTAGCAAGCTCATAACTTTCTTGCGCATGATTATTTTTTCCGTGTATAACACCTATATCATGAAGAAGAGCTGCAATCATAGCACACTCTATAAATTCATCTGAATAATTTAATTGTTTTAAAACATTTTCAACAGTTGATACAACATTCATTATATGAGTTCTACTATGATAAGCTAAAAAGTTTTCGTCTTTTTGCTCTACAATTGCTATTTTATCAATCATAGCTTGAATATTTGGATCATTTAATATTTTATTATACATAATTTCTCCTTTTTTATTAAAGTATATAATTATTCATTACCTTTTATCAATAATATCAATTACTTCGCCAATATACATTCTATGAATTGGCTCTTTATTATAAAACCTTGTAGATTCATATTCAGGAACATTTTTTATATCTAAATCTTGAAAATATATTTTCTTACATACAATCGTAAGTTTAGCTTCTTCAAAAGTAATTGATTTATTTAAAAATAAAGGTGTTAAATTCATAAGAGATAATTTATCAGAATTTTTGCCTGACTTTGTTCCTGCTATTTCTAAAGATTTTCTATATTTTTCATCATAAAAACTTAATGTAAAATATTCACTATTTTCGGTAAACTCATATGTATAGCGGTTTGGTCTTATATAAAGTGTCACAATTGGTTTATTCCAAAGAGTACCTAGGCCTCCCCAACTAACAGTCATTGTGTTAAATTTTTCTTTAATACCTGCTGTTACTAAAGCCCATTCTTGATCAATTGCATATAATGGCGCTAAATTAAAATCTTTTAAGTTCATAATACCCTCCTTTTAAATTATACAGCATTTTATTTTAATCTACTTATTTTGCCTTCTTTACTAATTATAAAGTGTTTTTTTAGAAGAGCGTTCACTATAATTGTTAAGTAAGCTGAAGTAGAAACTTGGGCTATAACATTACAGTATGGTGTTTTTAAAAAGCTTATTAACATTCTTAAAAAACGACTTGAAAGGTTTATACTAGTTGTTTTAATAGTAGAATATTCAAGTTGAAGATATATGGTATCTATCTTAAATATAGGGCACATTAGAAGGTCAGCTACATGAAATAATAAGTATATTATAACTATCATTAAGTTTAAATCATAGAAATTATTAAATATTATAAACATAGTAATAATGCTTGCTATTAAAATATAAACTAGTTTATAAGCGTTTTTAAAGTGTTCTTTATAATTAAATTTATTTCTACTAATATCTATTTTAGCGACTGTTTCAATTGCATCAGTAATATCCCACTGTGTATCTGTGATTAAAGCAACAAAATTCATCGCAAGTACATATTCTTTCCCAAAATTAATCGCAATATTTAGTCCAAATAAGAAACCTAAGCCTAAAAAAATATTATTACTTAAATCAACAGAACTATATTTTATCCACTTTAATAAATTAAATTTAAATATAAATTTTTTATATGATTTTACTATTATATAAATTAAAAATATTCCTAAAAATATTAATGTTGGAATAATAATAAAATTAACATTTTTAAATGATAAAGATAATATAAAGATTGATAAAAGATTAATTAAATAAAATATAGTTGAATATATATTAGCTAAAGTGTTTTTATTTTCATAATATAATTTAATTAATACAAAGTTTAATATTGCCTGCATAAATATTTGAATAACAGAATATATAACAAATTCATTATCTATATTTATTCCCATAAAACTAGTATAAGTTTTTAGGTTAAAAATAATAATAATTGTTACTATAATAGAAGCAATTATCCCACTTGTAAGACCAGATAAAACATCATTTATATTTCCTTTTTCATGACTTATATTAGCTCCTGTTGCGAATATTGCCTTTAAGGAACTTGCTATATACTGAATAGGATAAGTTAAAACAAATATTGTTATTAAGTTCTTATCAACAAAGATACTTAGTATAAACCATATTAGTATAGATGAAAAAGAACTGATTAGAGTATCTAGGCTAATTTTTAATAATCTTTTCATATCAAACCTCATGTTAAACATCTAATATAAAAATATTATAACACCTAATAGTGTATAATATATATTATTTGAATTAAAAAAGAGTTATAAAACTCAGCTTTAATATTCTCTTATGTCATTATCAACTATTATAATGCCATGCTCATCATATAATGAATAAATCTTATCTTTATATTTTTCCTTAATTTTATCAATATATTCTTCTCTTCTATTAGCATGAGGTATTATTATACCATCAATATATTTTAACCCAGTAAAATCAGTAACATAGTTATTTTCATTAAAAGATAAAAGGTATTACCACCCATCATATAAATAAAATCATACTTAGTAAGATCTAATTTATAATCCATCTTAAATTCTCTAATATTTTCTTTTTTGATTCCTAAATCTAATAATGTATTAAATTCTTCTTCAATCCAATCTCTATCTTCAAGCATATCTTCACTATCTGTTGCAGTAGTAATGTAAAGAACATTTAATTCACTTGATTTTTTAGTAAATAGTTTTAGAAATTCTTTTTTTAAATCATCACTAATTATTCCACATGAAGTAAGCACTATTTTTTCCATATAATCACCTATACTAGTTATCACAAGATAAAGTAATGTCTAGTTCTTTATCAAAGCCGTTTTTTTCATAAAATTTTATTCCTTTTATATTTTTGCAATAAACACTAACATCATAGGAATATATTCCCTTTATATTACATTCTTTTTTAAACTCATTTATTAGCAAAGAGCCAATATTATTTCCACGATATTCTTCTCTTACATACATAAAATTAATTTCGGCTACTTTTTTATTTAGAAAAGGAAAGTCCTTACTATAAGAGCCATCAATATATCCTACTGGTTTATCAAAAAAATAAGCAAGATAAACTATTTCATTTTCAACCATTTTTCTTAAATAATTCTCGCCATCTACTGTTAATGGCCAATCTACTTTTAAATCTTTATCATACTCATATTGAGCAGTAAATAGTTCATTCCATAGTTCTTGTAATATCTTAAGCTCATTAATTGTTGCTTTTTTAATTATTATTTCCATATTATCACCTATATCAATTATAGCATCATATCTTATTTTTTTTAATAAATATAATATATCAGACATAATACTTCCTTAATTAATATTAATATATAACTAGGGAGGGTTTTTATGGAAAATAATGATATAAAATTAATAGAACTTAATTCATTTGAGCCAGACATATCAAATATTGATTTAGGATATATTTATCTAGGTACAAGATATGAAATAGATGATGATTTTTTTGAGGATTATGACTCAATTATTTACTCGCTTAATCCAAGATTAGTTTTATTTTCTAAAGTTAAATATCCAGATGGTAAAGTATTTTATTATGATTTTTTAGGTAATATTGATGCTCCAGTTAGTGGATGTGATATGAACGGAAAGCTTGCTAAATATGAAATTAAGCCACATTGCCCATTAATTGAATATCTTGTAAATAAAGAAAACCCACATCTATCTATAAGTGATTTAATTAGTTTATTAAGCACTGATTTACAAGATCAAGTTTTAGGTAAAGTATCATATAAAGAGTTAAAAAAATAAGATATCATAAAAATCTTATTTTTTTTATTCTTTCAAATTCAAAATGCCTTATTTCACCTCTTAATTCACAATAAGCAGCAATATAAAAATCACTTTTATGTTTAAATATTTCACATGGTTGTATTACTCTATCACTAATTGTATTTTCAAGGGATAAATAAGTAATTTCAACTCTTATATTGTTTTTAATAGCAGTATTAAAAAATTCATATTTTTGTTTATCATCTATATTATCAATTGTATTTTTAGAAACATATTTTTTTTGTGAACCCGTGTATATTCCTTTTACTTTATCAATAAAAGTATCGAATTCTTTTGTAAAAGGATAGTTATTAATTAGTAAGAAGTCTTTCATCCCATTTAATAGCTCTAAATCATATTTACTTACACTTATTTTTGGTAGATAAACATCACTTATTAATTGATAACCACCATTAATACCTGGAGCTGATTCAATAAAGTAGCCTAATCTTTCTATTTCTTCTTTGTAATATCTAACCATTCTTGGTGACAATTCTAATTTATCCGCTAATTCTTTAATGGTGTATTTTCTTTTACTAGATAATATTTCAAGCATCGCTAAAGCATTATATATTTTACTCATTTATTCACCTATATCAACTATAACATTATAATTTTTTTTAATACTTAATAGTATTTTCATTATAGAACGGTTCTTCTAAAATCATTTCTTCAACACTTGTTTTATTAAAGTTAGCATATTCATTACATAGTTTTAATATTTCTTGTTCATTATTAGAGTCAAGCTCATAACTAAAAATTTTATTATCTTTTGTTTTAAACATAAAAACTACTTTGTCACTAATGTACTCATTCCAAAATCCGGGCTTTAAATAATCAGCAATTATTTCTTCATATTTATTAAGACTTGTTTTAGGAATTTGTGTTAAGTAGTATTTATTATCCTCTACTTCATATGTAGCACCTATATTATTTAACTTTTTTGTAATTGATTTATCAACTCCCATAATAAAGCTAAAAGCTATATTACTATCTTTTGATTTAATCATAATACCACCTCTTTAATAATTATATACTTTTATTTAATTAAATATTATTATTCTTAGCTCTTTTTAATAATTCTACAACATATTCACTCTTTAGCCTTTTATATTCTTTTCTATCTA
>Ga0074195_1000309_pt1 | contig 106630 bp, 106 predicted proteins | sample EPASupsiteHSE623_FD_64525 | JGI IMG/M metagenome (GOLD analysis project Ga0074195, IMG submission 64525) | Bioremediated contaminated groundwater from EPA Superfund site, New Mexico - Sample HSE6-23 | ecosystem: Environmental > Aquatic > Deep subsurface > Groundwater > Contaminated ... | reverse complement strand
GTTATTACCGGCTCAGCTGCATGCGCCTCTCCACTAGAAGGAATCACCGCTTCCGAAATTTCGATCTGTCCTACCACTGCTGTGCTGCCGCGCTCCTCCACAGATTCTGTACGGGTTTCAGGTTGTGATGCGGCGGCCACATTTGAGGACGGTGTCGCCGGTTCGCCTGCGGATGCGACACTAGCTGTGCCCCCCGCTGGATCCTCTAAAATCTCACCGCCAGGCATGTTGGAACGCACGCCGGGTTCGCCATCATCCACGATGACGATGACGTCGCCTACGTGGACCTTCGCACCGACCTTGAAGCGGTTGATATGAAGCTTCCCCGAAACGGGAGAAGGAATTTCTGCGTTAACTTTATCGGTCTCCAGGGTAAAGAGCGAATCACCCTCCTTCACCGGATCTCCTTCATTAAAGAATAATTTGAGAAGCACACCCTCGTGGATGCCCTCTCCAATATCTGCAAATTTCACATGAAACATAACGTCACCTCCTAGAATTCGAGCACGGTTCTCAGCTCGCTGACGATGTAGTCCGTATCTGGAACGTAGTGATGCTCGCCTTTAGGGAGCGGTACGATGGTATCGTTACTGCCGATGCGCTTCGGTGGTGCTTCGAGATATAAGAACGCGCCTTCGTTTACAGTGGTGATGAGCTCAGCACCTGGACCAAAGGTCGTCGCCGCTTCATGTACCACTGCAAATCTACCGGTCTTTTGAACAGACGTAAAAATCGTCTCTTTATCGATCGGCGATATGGTACGTAGGTCGATGAGTTCGATGCTATAGCCTTCTTTTTCTAAAATTTCGATGGCCTTTTGAGTCTCCCTTACCATGGCGCCCCATGCGACCACTGTCAGGTTTTTACCTTCTTTAAGAACCTTTGCCTTTCCGATGGGAATGGTGTAGTATTCTTCAGGAACCTCTTGCTTAAACGCGCGGTAAATGCGTTTCGGTTCCATGAAAATCACAGGGTCTGGATCGGCGATGGCAGCCAGTAATAAGCCTTTCGCATCATAAGGCGTCGATGGTACGACGATTTTAAGCCCCGCTGTGTGGGCAAACAAGACTTCCAAACTCTCTGAGTGGTGCTCAAGTGCGCGAACGCCACCGCCATAGGGCATGCGGATGACCATTGGCACCGTATAGAGGCCTCTGGTTCTATTTCTCATGCGTGCTGCATGGGTAACGATTTGGTTAAAGGCAGGGAACATGAATCCAGAAAACTGAATTTCTACGACAGGTTTTAAACCGTTAATGGCCATGCCGATTCCTGCGCCGACGATGTTGCTTTCTGCGAGAATGCTGTCGAAGCATCTTTCTGCGCCGTATTTTTCCTGTAAACCCTTAGTGGCTCTGAAAACGCCGCCTTCTACGCCGACATCTTCTCCATAAACCACCACATTTTTATCATTCTCCATCGCCGTATCGAGGGCGTTGGTCACCGCTTCTACTAGGTTAAGAACTAACATCTATTTGCCCTCCTTTGCATAGAATGCTTTTTTGGCTTGGTACTGTGCTTCTAAAATAGGGGTCTTTTGCGCGTATACATAATCAAAGGTGTCTTCAAGTGGTGTATCACCTGATTTTTCAACCTCTTCAAAGGTCTCCTTAACGAAGCGGCCGCGTTCCTCGCTGTATGCCTCTTCTTTTTCTTCATCCCAGATGCCCTTCGCCATCATATATTTTCTGAGGCGATCGATCGGGTCTTTATCTCTCCATTCATCCACTTCGCTGTTATCACGGTAGACGGTTGGATCATCGGATGTGGTGTGTGCACCCATCCTGTACGTATAAGCTTCGATTAGAGTTGGGCCATCTCCGCGTCTCGCGCGTTCTGCTGCTTCCTTCGTTACTGCATACATGGCGAATATGTCGTTTCCGTCAACTTGGATGCCTGGTATACCATAGGCTAATGCCTTCTGAGCAATCGTGCCCGATTTTGTCTGGATTTTTCTGCGAGTGGAGATGGCGAACTGGTTGTTCTGTACGATAAACACGTTCGGCAAGCTCTGAACTGCCGCGAAGTTAAGCGCTTCATGGAAGTCGCCCTGTGAAGTACCCCCGTCGCCTACATAAGCCACGGCGATGTCGTCGAGCCCTCTATACCGGGCTGCGTAGGCCAAACCTGATGCATGCTGCATTTGTGATGCGATGGGAATCGTCACCGGTAAGATGCGCACTTCCTCAGGCATCTTCATCCCGAGTTCGTTGCCAAACCAGTAAAGGAAGATATTTTTAAGCGGTGCGCCCTTTCGAAGCCAGACACCGAGCTCTCTAAATGAGGGCGCTACCCAGTCCGTCTGCCTGATGGCGAAGGCTGAACCCACCTGTGTGGCTTCTTGGCCAAGGTTCGGTGCATACGTCAGCATCCTTCCCTGACGCTGGTACTGAAGCGTCTTCTCGTCGATAATACGACTGAAACGCATGGTTTTATAGATTTCGACGATTTCTTCATCTGTGAGCTCTGGCATGAGGTCAGGTCTTACGACGACACCGTCCTTATCCATAATTTGAATCATTTCGTCTTTAAGTGGATCAAAGTTCTCTAAAAACATAATGCCCTCCTTAAATATTTATTAAGCCTTTCGGCATTTCTGATGGCTTCACATATTCAAACACTTCACCTCCGGGACCCGCAACCTTAAACGGTGGCGTTTCTCCGAAAACCCAGTCCCAAGACTGGTGACGCTGATAGATGCGATCTGCCATCAGTTGATTTGCTGAGATGACTTCCTGAATACTCAGTATCGCCACATCGTAGCCGACCTTCTGATAGTAGACATCGATGAGTGTATTAAGAAAGTCGCTTACTTTAAGTCCTGGTACACGCTCTGACAGATTCATCACCGGGCTGGACACCGATGCCACGCCCCGGTTTTCCAGAAACCTAGCATTAAATACCTCGTCCTTCACCTTTAGGCTCTTCCATAAGGCATTCAGATCTGAGTCGATCAGCAAGGTGCCATGATGGAGTCTTCTCATGCCCTTCATATAAAAGGCACTGCCTGAAACCTTCGCCCCGTCCAGCGTAAGCTCTTTTCTGGACCCAACCGTCAGGTTCAGTCCGTAACGTCCAGCCGTCGCCTTAATGAGATCAAAATTAAACGCCTCATCGTAAAGACCATTTCTAGAAATCACGGAATAGTTCAGGTTGCCGGTGTCATGGTATACTGTTCCACCGCCCGATAACCGTCTGATCAGCTGGATGTTGTGGGCTATAGTGTAATCCAGCGCCACCTCTTTCCAGGGATTCTGATTCCTGCCGAAGACCACCACTGGCGCATTGACCCAAAGAAAAAGAATCTGTTCATAGCCCAAAAACGACGTGAATAGAATCTCTTCGATGGTATGGTTCATATAGGGGTCCTTTTGGTCGGAAACGACGATCAATCTGCGGTTCATAAGCACTCCAGTAACTTAAGATTTGTTACTTAGATACCCGAGATTTTTCTTCATAAACACTAATGAGAATTATTCTCAATTTCTTAACAAATGACAAATAAAAAAACGCCTTCGTTGGTTTCGAAGACGTTTCAAATTCTGTTATTCCGAATAAATTAATTATTATTAAAGACACCGCTTAACGCCAGTTCCGCTTTACGACTTTCACGTACTGCTTCGCTTAAAAAGGCGTTTTCATCGCTAATCACGGCATCGGAATTTTGACCGAGGACCATGAAAAAAACATAATTTCCAAAGGTGGAGACCGTAGATGCTTCTAGTTTTGCGCGCTTAGCCGAATCCAATTCATACGTGTCCAGCATCATGTTCCGATAGCGCGTAAGTGCCCCTTCTACTGCCACTTCGCTACCGCGCTTCGCCTTAATGCCGATAAACAAATCCACATGCGTGGACATCAGCGCGGACTCTGCGATATAGTCCTCCACATCAGCGAGGCTCACACCATACTGACTTTCCAGTACATCGCCTGGAATGGCCTTGCTGGGTATGTAAAAATCACCATATGCCTCTTTAACGGCATCGTGTGCCGAAACCAAAAGCGATTCATTTGATTGATTCGTTTTCATAAGGATCGCTGAAACCAAAAGTAACGCCATCCCAACCATCAGACCTGTCTTCTTCATCTTGCACCTCTTGCTTCTGAAAAACATTATAATGATAAGACGACTGAAGGATGCAAAAAGTTCCAATACCTTAAATGGCTTAGTAAATTACTAAAAGACAGCAAAAGAGGTGAGGATTTGATCCTCACCCCTTCAATTAATTAGTTGTTTAATGACTTATTTTCTTCTTCTGACTGCTAATCCAGCTAAGCTAATCACTGAGCCTAATCCATAGAAGAGTTCTGGTGGTAATTGACCTGTTTGAGGTAATGCATCACCGAGAGGAACGATTTCATCAAGTACTAATTCTTCCTCTTCTTCTGGGACTGGTTCTAAGATTTCATCGAAGTTGAATCCAAACATTGCTGCGCCGAGTGGTGTTTCTTCTTCAGTTACTTCTTCAGTAGTAGCTTCTGTGGTTGCCTCTGTTGGAGGTTCTGTTGTTGGTTGTGTTGGAGGTTCTGTAGTTGGTTCTGTTGTAGGTTCTGTTGTTGGTTCTGTAGTTGGTTCTGTTGTTGGTTCAGTCGTTGGTTCTGTTGTTGGTTCTGTAGTTGGTTCAGTTGTTGGTTCTGTAGTTGGTTCTGTTGTTGGTTCTGTAGTTGGTTCAGTTGTTGGTTCTGTAGTTGGTTCTGTTGTTGGTTCTGTAGTTGGTTCTGTTGTTGGTTCTGTGGTTGGTTCTGTTGTTGGTTCTGTGGTTGGTTCTGTGGTTGGTTCAGTAGTTGGTTCTGTGGTTGGTTCTGTGGTTGGTTCTTCATAATCGTTGTAGAAGGTTACAGATTTGTTTTTGTACTTCCAAGATACTTCCACTTCTTTGTCATCATCTACTGGAGTATAATCATCAGGTACGTCGATTTCTACGATGTCATATTCACCATATGCCAGCGGCGATAATACGACTGAGCCTTCACCAGTGATGGTAACTGTTTTGCTATAGCCATAAGGTCCTGTTACTAAGAAAGTGAATACTGCATCTTCATCAGGATTTCCATTGACTTCTTTGTTGATGGTGATTTTTCCAACTTTGAAATAGAAGGTTACGTGGCTGATGCCAGCTGCTTGTCCATTGCTGTTGTTTGGTGCATAAAGGTTAGAATCTTCATCTGTTAAACTTGGATAGTGATAGAGATATCCACCTTGATTGCCACCTTTTACGTAGACATATTCAATTGGAATATTTGATTCAAATTCTACCTTTTTACCATTATCATAAAAATTCACTTCTACAGTTAATCCATTATATGAATAAGTACCATCCTTAGGTGGATCAACTTTGAGTTCTAAAAATCCGTCTAAATCCGGATCATGCATGCTACCATGTAACGTCGGGGTTACGGTTGCTGCAAATGCACTTAAGCTTCCTCCAAATGTTAAGAGTGCGATCAGTGCTAACGCTGCTATTTTTCTGATTGATTTTTTCATATGGTGCTCCTTTCTTTAAACACTATGTCTAAAGAAAGGTCGGTTGCACTACTCGCTCTACATCTCTCAAGTGCCCAAATATAAGAAATGCTTCATCGCTCCCTCTCCTAGTTGCGGAAAGGCCGGTTGCACTATTCGCTCCATTCATCTCAAGTGCCCATATACGAAATGAATTTCATCGCTCCTTTTCAAATTAATACTTAAAACATAATAACTATTACCCTTCTACTTCTTGGTTAATTGATACCCCTTCTCATTAAATACTAACATTTATTTTAAACTTTTTTTACATTTGTAATCATTCCATGCAACCTGCTTAAAAGCTTATACTTAGCGTTTTTAGTAATTTTGATATATGTTTTATGTTAACCATATATCAGTTTTTATCGTTTTACGAAATGATTAATTGCAATAAAAAAAGCTAAAAATCCTTCGATTTTTAGCTTTTTTATAATTTTTAAACAACAACTTTATTCGTTAGTATAAATCAGTTACCTGAAATTCTTTTAATCCGATTTTTCTCCATATACATTTTTGATTCGGCCATCGCAAACACGTCGTCCATCATATCTGAGCCAAAGTATTTAAGTTCGAAGCCTAAAGAAATGGAAAGCGGTTTAGGCCCAATCAACGCTTTTTTACAGTCGTCCTTAATGGCATCGATCATCGCTGTGAGCTTTGCTTCAGAGGCATTTTTAACTAAGATGGCAAACTCATCGCCACCTAGGCGAAATACAGGATAACCATCTGCACGCTTTTTAAGAATGTTTGAAACTTCAGAAAGGTAAAGATCTCCTAACAGATGACCATAGTTATCGTTGATTTCCTTAAGATAGTTCATGTCGCCTATGATGAGACCTAATGGAAGTGACTCTGCGCTTTCTGAAAGTTGCTCTGACATCTGTGTGAAGAAACGTCGATTACTAAGACCCGTGAGCGGATCATTAAGACTTAAGTATTCAAGTTCTTTTGCTTTTTCGATAATGATATTTTTCTTTTGCGCATTAGAAATGGCGATGGCCACATAAGAGGCTAAGGCTTTAATCACTTCAAAATCCACTTCTGTATAAGCATAGGCATCGTAGCTTTGTAGCGTAATAAAGCCGATACACTTACCTTCAATTATAAGACGGCAGTAAACCACACACTGGGTTGACTTATCCCGGTTATTACCGATGGAAACATAATAGGCATTCGGTAAATACTTTTCATATTCTGCTTCGAAGTCCTTGATGAACACATCTTCCTCGTGAACGATACAATAGGAAGCTAAGGAAACGCGGTTCTCCACACTGATCTCCATCAGCGGAAGCGGCTTACCTCCCTCTTCAAAGTATTTATAGATAATCAGTCCCTCTTCAGCATCTAACAGCGCTAGTCCAAAAATATCCACGGGCATAAGCTCATATACGGACCGCTTAAGAATTTCATAGATTTGAGCGATATCCATCGATGACGTTAAATTTCTTCCGATTTCACTGATATTTGAAAGATTCTTAAGTGTCTTTTCCAGCTCATCTGTCTTGCTTTTCAACTCGACGTTTCGAAGCATGTTAATTTCTTCTTCACTTCGTTTTGATTCTTCCTCTAGTTTTGTTTTAAGCGCATCGAGTTCTTCTTTAACATGTTCGGCGGCAATGCCTTCGTTTATACTGACATGGCGTTTATGATGATAGAGTGCTGCTTTATAATCCCCTTGTTCTTCATAAATCAGTGACAGGTTTTTATGACAGTCGCTCTCGATAAACGCAATCTGATTCTCTTCAGCAAATTTTAAAGCTTTATTGATATAGGCTTCAGCATTATCGAAATCGCCTGAAAGCGCATAGGCTTCTCCGATATTACTGAGTACGATCAGTATGTTCGTTTGAATTTTATCGCCATAAATTTGACGATACACATCGTAAGCATCATGAAGGTACTTTAGCGCTTCTTTAAACTTATTTTCGCTCATGAGAACAAAGGCGTAATTGTTATAAAGATCGCCCAAAATTTTAGAATTTTTCAGTTTATCCTTATACTGAAGGCCCTTTTCTAATAGCTCGATGGACTTCCCTGTGTTATCTAATGAGCTGTAAACAGAAGCGATGTTTACCAGCGATAAAATGATAAATGAAAAATCATCCAATTCAAAAGCGATATTATAGCTTTTATTCAGTGATTTTAGAGCGAGCTCGTACTGTCTTTCTTCACGATATAGGATTCCTAAGTTGCTGTAGCACTGAAATAGTGACATTTTATCGCCATTTTCGCTTAAAAACTGCAGCGCCTGGTTTAGCATGCTAAGGGCCAAATCGTGCTTTCCAGTTATTAGATAGGCCCTTCCCATTAAAAGCGCGTGCTGCGCCTGCTCTAAGTTATCAATTGACGGACTTGAACCTAACTTAAGTAAGTATTGATCTATGTATTGTTTTGGGTTATCGTCAACTATGGCAATTTTTTCGAGTAACAATTTGTTCTTCATTAGCCGCCACCAATCGTTGTATTTTTATATCAAATGTTAACCATTTTTCATATTATATCACGGGACGGATTAGGTCACAATGCCTAATACATGCTTAATAAAAAAGGTGGCTTTTCAGCCACCTTTTTGAATCATGATTCGGAATGTTTATTCAGTTATTTAAACCTATTTAACTTCTACTCTACCAGCCCATGTCTTTAATAAAGCTTTGATGAAGTAAGAGTGATCATCTTGAAGCGACATAGTAGCTGAAGTAGTAACGTCAACTAACATATCTTTTTCAGCTTGTGTAAATGTAGCAACAACTGCTTTATCAGCCTCTGTCAATTTTTCTGGGTAAGCAAGCTTGTAAGGTCTACCAGCTGCATCTGTGTACTTGTTGAACCACATAGCAACTTCAGTTACAGTTTTACCTTTGAAGAATTCTTCAAAGAAATCAAGTTGCTCAAACCACTCTTTACCTGTAAGGTTAGTAGCTTTGCCTTCAGCATTTAATCTTCTCATGTTGTAAGCATAGCCTTCTTCTCTCTTAGTTTCCCAAGCAAGAATTGCAGCATTTTTAGCTAACTTTTCAGTTGCAGTTAATGTAGTTGGTTGCCATTGGAACATAGAAGGTGTAATTTCGAGTACATCCCACTCAAGATCAACGATTCTACCAGCTTCGTCGAAAACGACAGAAGCAGTTGTTACGTTAAGGTTGTCATTAGTTCCAGTTCTAAATCTGTAGTTAGGAACCATGCCGAAACCATGCCATAATTTCTTTTGAACTTCAACAGTTACTACTGTAGGTGCTGGTGCAGCTGGTGTTGTAGTAGTTGTTGTTGTAGTTGTTGCTGGTTTTGTTGGTGTTGTAGTTGTTGTTGTAGTTGGTTCAGTCCAAGTTGTTGCAGAAGTTGTCGCATCTACAGCAAATACTGGGACAGCCATTGTGAAAATTACAACAAGAGTGAGTAACAAACTAACTATTCTTTTCATAATACCCCCTGATTGATTAATTTCTTTCCTAAACATTCCTATGTTACAATTTTATCATGTTTTTCAAAAATGTAAACATTCAAATCACACACTTTGATGTAAATTTCTTAAAAGTAAAGTAAAAAAGTCCTAGATGAAAACACCTAGGACTTAACTGAAAATGCTTATTATTACTTAACTTCTCTAACGCCAGATACTGTCGATACTGAGTCGATAATGGCTGCATTCATCACTTGTTGTGACGCATAGTACACATTACCTGTAATTGTGGTTTTATCCATTTTGAATCCTGTTGCAAACGGCCCAACATAGATGTCACCCGTTACTTTTGCTTCATTTAATCTGAAGTTAGCTTCTGATACATAGATATCGCCGACGAAATCGCCTTTTTCTAATCTGGTGTTAGGGCTATTAACCACTAATGCTGGTGCTGTTAAAGTAAATCTTCTGGTTACTTTTTTAGCAGCATCTTGGCTGTAAAGCGCAAGCTTTCTTTGAACTGTATTCTTGTAAGTGAACTCTCCATCGATAAAGAGTGGTTTGTCAGTGGTTAAATCGTTACCTGCATAGATGTTCCAAGTGCCATCTTTTGAAAGGTTCTTAGCAAGGGTCTCTTCATCTCTATAAAGCGATGGAGATGCTACAGCATCAAGCTGTGTAAGAATCATTTCGCCAGTGATTGTGCTCTTTGCATCGTATTTGAAGCCCGCTTTTGCAGCTTCTGTCGTGAAGTAAATGTTACCATCTACGGTTGCGTCCACCAATTGGAAATCTGGTGTCGTTACATAGACATCGCCTTTAAAAATACCACCTTGGATTCTCGCATTTGCGCTGAGAATCGTTAACGAAGGTGCTGTAACCGTAAATCTTCTCGTTACATTTCTCTTATCATCTTGGCTATAGAGCGCTAATTTTCTTTGAACAGTGCCTCTTGAGTTTAAAATGTCACCGTTAAGCACTAAAGGCTCATCAAATGTCATGTCTTTTAAGTTCGCGATCAACCATGGACCATTTGCCCATAAAGATCTTTTGAACACTTCTTTATCATAAGTGAGTGATGAAGTCGCTACCACATCGAGTTCAATTAATGCCACTTCGCCAGTTACGACACTTTTCGCATCGATTTTAGCGGAGTCCTTAACTGCTTGAGTCGTGTAGTAAACATTACCTTCAACTTTTGCATCTACTAACTGGAAGCCTTCAGCGTTAACGTAGACATCACCGATAAAAGTACCGCTTTGGATTCTAAAGTTAGGTGAATTAACCGTCATTTTAGGTGCTGTTAACGTAAATCTCGCTGTCACTTTCTTGTTTTCATCTTGTGTGTAAAGGCCGAGTTTTCTTTGGATAAGATCTGCACCCGTTACTTTATCCTTCTTACCGTTTAAGAAAGTACCTTCAACCACGATTTCTTCTTTTGATACCAGGTCTTTGATCGTCGTTACAATCCATTTGCCATCTTTGCTTAAGCCAGCTTTTAAAGCAGCCACTTCGTTGACGAGTGAAGCAGTCGTAATGACATCTGTTTGACCAGCTGCATCGTAAAGGGCTTTGTTTGTGAGCTTGCCCACATAACCATCAGCCACAAGTCCTGCTTTTGTTTGGAACGCTTTTACCGCTGCAACTGTCGTATTTCCGAAAATACCATCAACGGTTACCGTGTTGCCCACTTTGTTAAGATACTTCTGGAGAAGTGTTACATCTGTACCAGACGTACCGAAGTGAAGCACTCTCGTAATCGTAGGAATTGCGAACTCTGGCGCAACTACTACCGGTTTTGTCGTCGGTGCTGTAGGTGCTGTCGTCGCCGGTGCTGTTGGTTTAGCTGGTGTTGTAGGTGCTGGTGTCGTAGGTGCTGCTGTTGTAGCAGACGTCGTCGCATCCACCGCAAAAGAGCCCACTGGCACTGCAACTAAAGTAAACACTAAAGCAACTGCAAGCACTAATGCTTTCATTCTTTTTGCCATGATTTTATTACCCCTTATTATTTAATTTCGCATCACTATGCGACCATTCATCAATACTTTTTCTAAGTTTGTTAAGAATTGAACAATTGAACGTATGAACAAGTGATGCATCGTTATTATAGCAAATAAAGTGAAATAAGATAACATTATTTTTAACAAATGAACGAAAATTAATAATTGATTATGATAATCATTATACATAAGAGGCGAAAAAAGAAGGGACGCCTCAGTCCCTTCTGGATTATCATTTTTGTTTTACATAGTCAGCATAAATCTTAATTCCCAAATCATTTAATATCTTCTTAATGGGTTCAATGTCCTCGTAGTTCACAGGCAGCGTCTCTTGACGTTTTGCTTTCGCACGTTTGAACGTGAAGTAGGTTTTCCCCGCATGAACCATGATGCCATAATATTCGGCCTGTGTGAGATTCGTAAACCACACCTTACCTGCATGGGTAGTCGTGATAAGACCATCGGCCAGTGAAATAAGTGTCCAAATGATCGCCATGAGTCCACCGAAAATCAACAGAATAACACGTGTTTCGACGGGATAATCAAGTGTCACACCTGATATGAGAATGACACCAGGAATGGATAATCCCATGGCAAAAATAAGATACTTGTTTTTCTTTTGTTCTTTAACACGATAAAGAATGGCCTCTTTATTAAACACGCGCTTTCTCAAATCGTTTACGATAATCATTACGCACACGACAACCATGGCCAAATAACTGTAAAAACTGCTGTCCATAACTTCCTCCCAATTGTTATCTATTATATCCCCTATTTTCTTTAGCAGTCGATGCCTTTTCTGGAAAGCACGCCTTCTTTATAATAATGCTTAATTTCCACCATTTCCGTGACGAGGTCCGCAAACGCAATTAACGGTTCTGGAGCGTATCGGCCTGTGATGACGACTTCCACGTGAGGTGCGCGTGCCTTTAGCCCGGCAAGGACTTCCTCTAAGCTAATTAACCCATAATAAAGTGCAATCGTCATCTCATCGAGGATCACCACATCATAATAACCCGACGTCATTAGTTCGTTACAGCGTTTCAGCGCAATTCCAGCCACACGCTGATCTTCCTCTGTAGGGTCTTTACTGATGAAGCATCCCTTCCCTAGCTGCTCTATGGTTATATTCTTTACATAGTCACCGATAGCAGTTTCACTGTATTTCATATCCTTTACAAACTGTCCTATAAAAACGCGTTTCCCGCTAAGCGCTGCCCGTATAGCCAGCCCGAAGGCGGCTGTGGACTTACCCTTTCCATTTCCTGTGTACACATGAATGTAACCCTTCGCTGCCATGCGTCCCCCTAATCATCGTCATCCTAAATAGTATACCACAGGAACTCCTCATCCTAAAACGCAAAAAAGACGAAGGTTATCCCTTCGTCATTCAAGTTTCGTTAAATCAAATGAGCTAAAGCTCGGTGTTTTGCCTGATTCGTATGCTTCGATGAAATCGAAACCCAGCTTATATCTGATTTTGTTTTGGTACATGCGGTCATCGGCGATTTTAAAAAGCTCGCCTAAATCCATGCCGTCACTCCCGAACTCGGATATCCCGTAGCTGTACGAGCATACGATATCTCTTCCTTTATGATGAAGCGGCGTGTCGTGAAGCGCTTTCAAATGCCCATCGATACGGCGCCTTAGCTTTTCTTGACTACAGTTATAGAAGATGCCTACGAACTCATCACCCCCATAACGGGCAAGGATGTCGCTTTTACGAATGAGGTTACGGCAGCTTTCAGAAAAGTATTTTAATAATGCATCCCCTGCGATATGGCCATAATCATCATTGGTGCGTTTTAAATCGTTGAGGTCGAAAACCACTAAATTGAATCGCTCATTATACCTGGCTGCGCGCTCGACGATATGTTCAAACATCTCTTCAAAGTAATGCCTGTTATAAAGACTTGTCAGGTGATCATACCGTGATAAAAAGGCTTTTTCTTCGTAGAGTAGCTGGTTGGAAATGGCGATTTCCACATTGGACTTAATAAAGGACATCAGCTTGATATCGTCATCGTCAAAGGCACCTATCTCAGTGGAATCCACGTTGATGGCTCCGAAAAATTGATGATTGATATAGATGGGCGCTGAAATCGTCGAACGTATGTATGTGTCTTTGCCACTTACGGTATCAATTTTAAAATAATCACCAAATACCTTTAAATCATCTACCTTTGCAACATGATTTAGGTCCTTGCCAACCGCTTTATATAAGAAGAGTTCCTTGATAGGAAGCTTAAAATTCCGCAAACTTTCCTCATCAAATCCGATTTGGGCCACCGACCTCACATAATCGCCTTCCCTAAGCATAACTGTGCCCATACAAGCATGGCCTATGGCCTTGATAACGCTCCTAAGGATCACGCCATAAAGCTGATTCAAGCCTTCCCCGCGTACGATGTGCTGCGTCACTTCCAGCATAGACTCCCTAAGCTGCAAAAGCTTCGACAGGTGATTCTGCGTCTTCTTCTTTTCATTAATGTCGAGTAGCTGAACCAGTAAGTAGTCCTCGTTTTCAAAGGTCACTAGCTTGGCTTTATACTCCGTCCAAAAACGCTCCTGATCCTTCGCTTTTAAACAAATTTCACCCTGCTCATTAAACGCGTGTCCTGATAACGACGCTTCGAGCAACTGAAAAAAACCCTTTTCAAATCCAGAATGAACGAGGGAATGCGGACCTATCTTATTCAGTTCATGGTGATCATACCCAAACACCTCTTTAAACCGTGAATTGACGAAAAGGACTTGTCTTTTATTCAATATCACTGTCGAAAGAGGTATCAGTCGGTCGATCATGTCAAAATCCGTAGATTTTAGCAACTCACAAGTCATCGAAACCTCGCTAAATATTCTGAAATATGACATTTATGTTACACACCTATTAATAAAATACCATTTGTAACCGGTTCCGTCAAACGAATATAGGGTAACTTTACATTTTCGTAAGGTTATTTTGAGAAGAGTGCCCTATAGAATTTAGACCCTTCGTCGTAGTATTTATCTAGCACTTCATAGGAAACCTCATAGGTCGGAATACCCGCGACATAGGGCGCGATTTCATACACAGGAAAATACACCACCATGTGATTATCTTCAAAAGCAATCTCAAAGTGTGCATCGTAGAATGCCTGTACTCGGTCCGCTTCTGGCTCGGTCTTCTCGATGAACAAAAAAGAATCCTCATCCGCCATATACTGACGGTCGATTTCCTTCGCGATGGCCATACGCCAATCGCTATCGCTTTTGAATAATGATGGAAGCTCCAGTACGTCACCTGTGATAAAGTCCAGATACCTCGTGGACTGGAAGCTATTCGGATGCGCGGCACCAAATCCGTAGAAATAGCCGAAAAGGTTGAGGTTGATCAGGTTATTCTTAAGCGATGGCGAAAATTCACTGATTACCGTTTGGTCGATGCGCTCAAGCGATGCATAATCCACTATTTTTTCACCGGTTAAATCGGTTTCCCACATGGCCTCTGTGGCGAATTTTTGAATCGCCTCATTAAGCTTGCTTTGGATGGTAAGGTCATTCATTGTGAGAACAGGAAAAATTACGGACGACCCGATATAAGGCGAAATCACCTGATATTCATAAGTTACGCCATCTGTGAGCGTCTCCTGAGTGTTCTGTTGTTCCAATGCTTTACCATCACCCGACATCACGAACTTAATACGTCCCGAGGACTCATCCAGCGGCATAAGGATAATACTGTCGCCTGTGACTTCACCAGTGATGGCGAAATAGAACGCCGGATAATCCGTGAGAAGCGCACCCTTCCCATCGATAAAAAACGACTTAGAACCGTTGTTCGCTAAAAACAGGTCATCCTTTAACGCCTGGACATAGTAGTAGCGCTCTGATTGATTTCCCAGTGATTGATTTCCCAGTGATTGATCGCCCAGAGCGGCCCCTGTGCCGTCCATAAATGTGCGCTTCATCATGGAATAGCCATCCATGCCATACCCCTGATAATAGTCGTCCCCCTCTGCAAAGAGGTAGTGCCAATCATCCACCCGTGTGAGCAGCCCAGTGGGTTCGATGATAAATTCACCGTTAGGATCGATTAGGCCATAGACGCCATCCTCTAATATTCCATAAAAATCGTCCGTGTCGACCTTAACGATGGCGCGGCCACCAGAAAAGTCCTGCGCATCTTTGAATTTCGCTTCAATTACGATTTTCCCCTCGGCATCCTTAAAGCCATAAAGGCCGTAAATATCGTCCTTGAATAGTTGCCAGTTTTCTGTTTTTTCTGCATCGGCTATAAGCGCTTTCATCGCTTCGCTAAGTTCTGTACTCGGCTCAGTTACCACTTCCGTGGTTTCGGTAGTTTCGGATGGAAGCTGACCCTCCTTCACGTCACATCCCGATAGGATAAAGAGCGCAGATGCGTAAAGCGTTAATACAAGCGTCGTCTGAACGAGAATTTTCTTATAATAAAACATTTTTTTTCCTTTCAAAAAATGAGTGAGTGGTTAGCCTTTCTACTCTATAATAAAGAAAAGGAGTGATGATTGCAATTGAACACTTTCAAATACACCCATGAATCAACCGATTATTTAACGCTACGAGATCCCGAGCTCGGTAAGGCGATTAAACGCATAGGGATCATCGAACGCGGTGTCATGCCTGACCTTTTTAAAGGATTGATGAGTAGCATCATCGCCCAGCAGATCTCGGCGAAGGCCGCCGAAACCGTTTGGGGAAGATTTGAAAAATTGGCGGGAGATAACGTGACGCCCGATAGTGTTTATAAGCTTGATGTTGAAGCGATACAGAAACAGGGCATGTCCATGCGCAAAGCCTCTTACCTAAAAGAAATTGCCCGAAGGGTCCATGACGGCGAGCTCGATTTAGAGGCACTTACGCATTTGTCCGATCAAGAAATCATCAGGCAGTTAAAAGCACTCCCTGGTATCGGCATCTGGACCGCTGAGATGCTCATGATTTTTTCATTACAGCGACCTGACATCCTAAGCTGGGACGACCTGGCTATTAGACGTGGCATGATGAACCTCTACGGGCTGGAATCTCTAGACCGCTCAACCTTTGAGGAAGCCCGAATGCGGTATTCCCCTTATGGTAGTGTGGCCTCTCTGTACCTGTGGGCGCTCTCGCATATCCCTTATGAGAAACCGGACAATCGTCATATGGACAAAAAATGAAATGTAGCTTAATGATTAATTTATAATGGGAGGTTATTATGGAATGGTTTATTAAACGCATGGAGGCACTTGATGCCCATACCCTATATGACATCATCGCACTTCGTATCAATGTTTTCATCATCGAACAAAAATGTCTCTACGAGGAGCTGGATCATAAGGATTTTAAAGCCACCCACGTGTTCTGTCTCGGTAAGAACGGAAAAATCGCTGCTTACCTGAGGGTACTAGACCCTGGTGTTTCCTATGATGAAGTCTCCATAGGGCGCGTCCTGGTACACCCAGAGAAAAGGGGTACTGGACTCGGTCGCGAGCTGATGCTTACTGGTATCGAGGTGGCCCGTGAGCGATTTGGCAAAGACTGTGTAATCCGAATTTCTGCTCAAGCTTATCTGGAAAAATTCTATCATTCCCTAGGATTCATCACACTGTCTGAAGTCTATCTCGAAGATGATATCCCACACATCGAAATGCTTTTAAAACCTTAAAAAAGCGCCATCCTTACATTTCAAAAATGTTAGTGATGGCGCTTCATTTATTCAATTGTTATTTCCGTTAGCCGATAAATTTATAGGCTTTAATTATAAGTAAGGCTCGATGATACCGAAATCGCCATCCTTACGTTTATAAACCACATTGATTTCTTCAGTGTCACCGTTGAGGAATACGAAGAAGTCGTGGCCTAAGAGTTCCATTTGAAGTACTGCTTCCTCTGGCATCATCGGCTTAACACCAAAGCGTTTCGTCTTAACGATGGCTTGCTCAGTGAACGTTTCTGTTGGTTCTGGAATTTCTTCGAATCTAATGGAATCTCCCGCATGGAATCTTCTTTCGATTCTGGTTTTGTGTTTACGCATTTGTCTGGAGATTTTATCGATTGCTTCATCTATAGACATGTACATGTCTTCCGTAATCCCTTCGGCTCTTAAAAGCGTGCCGTTCTTAAGCGGGATGGTCACCTCCACGATATGATTATTTTTTTGAGTGCTAAAAGTAGCGTGCGCCTCGATGTCGCTTCTAAACATTTTGTCAAACTTACCAAGCTTTTTCTCTACTTGTTCTCTGATAGCGTCGGTAATCACTAGATTTCTTCCTGTCACGATTACTTTCATAAGCTCAACCCCTTTACTTTTGATATGGTTTTTATACCCATGCCGTTAGGCACTAACCACTAAACACAAAAAAACTTCATTTATTTATGTTTTTATAAGCAGACGAAGCGCGATTCATGATAATAGCCTCTCTGAGGTCCTTATGGATCCTTATTCTCGTCGCCTCTGTCTTTAGCTTAAAGTCCTTTAAAAGCGCCTCGAAATCCGCTGCACGTTCGACGATTTTTCGAATGTTTATAAAAACCTGCCGCTCGTCCACTTCCAGTGCGTTAAGGACCTCTACATCATTCAGCTTCTTAAACTGCTCAAACTTCGTCAGAAAAAGAAGATCCTTTTCCTGAATAAGTGCTTCATTTTGATCAATTTTATCAAAAACGCCAATTAACAGCTCCTGCCTTATGGAATCGTCCACCATTTCATAAAAAGCGCTGGTGGACTCCTGGAGCTCCAACTTTTCCTTAATCAAGCTTTCCATTTCTTTTATCAGTTCTACGCCTCGCATACCTGCTCCAACGAAATTAAGGTCGAGCAAAATCGCCCAACCTTAACTTATAATTTAATATCAATATTTTGTCCCAAATGTGGTGTTACGGATTGCTCCATGGCTTTTACGACGCTTTCCACTGATTGGGCGTCTTGTTTCATGGCCTTTTGGAGCATTGAAACGTTCAGTGCTTGCTTTAAACTCGTCAACATTTGAGCCTGATAGGATGATGCTTGTATATTCATCAAATCCCTCCCATGCTGTCATTTGAATTCACTTCATAGGATAATTATACCCTGATGCGTGTTTATTTAACAGGCAAAAATTATGAACGATTCATGAATTTTGACTATTTAATGTTGAACGCTTGTTTCCAAGTATCCTTGAAGTTTTCTGCGATTTCCAGCGCGTCGTTGAACTCTTGCTCGTTTTTTCCGATGTTGGCATTAAGGAGCTTGAAGTTCAAATACTCATAAAGCTGCTCTAAGCTCTCACTTAATGGAATATCCATATTCAGTGTGCTTCTCAGTTCATCCACGATGGCCTGCGCACGCTGGGTATTATAATTCACTTGCTCATAGTTATTGGACTCCAGTGATAAAAGCGCTTTCTTGATGAACTTCACGATGCCCTCATAGAGCATATAAGTAAGCTCTTCAGGTTTTGCAGCGAGAATTTTGCTTTCCAAATATTGATCCATTTTATCGTTCACCGCACTGCGCTTCACTTCGCTCACCTCAGCTTTAGTCACCTCAGGTTCAACTTTTACAAAATGTCTCGGTTTTGAATAATTATATGGGTTCATGACCGCCATAACAGCCTCCTATTTCTTTAAATCAAATGATGTTCCTAAGCCGCCTGTATAGGGATTTGAATAGGAATCATGAACCTTCTGCTTTTTCAGGGTCTTCGTTTTTTCCGCCTTTACCTGATAGAGCTCCGACTCCATGACCGACTTGAATTCACCCATTTTCTCGATGCATGCTTTGTTCTCTTCATCAAACTTCTTAATCAACACTTCTACTTCCGCATCGATGTCCTGCGATTCCCTCGCATTAAACATCTGGATCCACTCGTCACGTCTATTCAGGGCGCCAAGTGCCATATCAATGTCTTTAACCTCTAAAGCGCTGGAGAGGATGTACGTCTCCTCCAGCACTTTCCCCATAATCTCTTTCGGTGTCATATTAGTTTGACCCCAGCTGACTCATCAGCGACGCAGACTGCGATTCCATTTGCGATAACGCCGATTCCATTTTACTGAACATGGTGTAATAGTACTCTTCCTTATCACTGAGGTACTCTAACAAATCAGATATACGGTCATCATATCCCGTGATTTTCTTTTGGAACTCATTTGAAAACTGGCTAGCATCGTTTTCGATACCGACCTTCATGATGAGCTTACCTTTATTACCATTTGAATCACGTGTGGTACGTGTATAATCTTTTAAGATGTCTTCAAAACGTGTGGCTATACCGTTTTCACTATCACGTGTAGCACGATTAGCGCTATCACTATAGCTCACGGATGATTTCTTCGTAAATAGTGTCACCACATCTTCATAATTATTTTCAAGTGCTGACTTTAGCTTTGTTTCATCGATGGTGAGTTTACCTTTGTCTGTATAACTTGATGACGAAATACCGATTTGACTCATGGTAAGTCCAGCGCCTTCTATTGGTTCAATCAAGGCATTTCGAAGCTCTGTTAGCATAGAGCTTAACTCTGATGAACCACGCAGATTCCCTGCTTTCGCTTTAGTTTCCCATTTTTCGATATCCTCTTCAGAAAGTGCTTCCTTCTCTTCATCTGTAAGGGGATCAAAATCGTAATCTCGCTTTTCAGAGAGCTTGCCATTAACGAAATCCACGATGTCGTTATACTCTTTAACGAAATTCTTAATGTTATCGATAATGGAAGTCGTATCTGTGGTCACACCGATATTTATGGCTGCTACAGATGTTTCTTTTAACGTATAGGTCATACCATCCAGTGAAAAGGTGTTATTGCTTTGAACGACTGAGGTTCCATTGATAGACAGCTTAGCATTTACCGCTTCATTTCTGGTGATATTTACTACTGCACCCGTACCATCCACTAAGTTCGCAACATTGCCGAATACTTTTGAGAGGACCGTCTCTGCATTTGAACCATCGGTAACGGTAATGTTGTTTGCTGAACCTTCACTTTTGGATTCCATGGTAAATCGGTCTCTTAAGGAATCATAACTCATTAAGACATTGGCTTCCGAACCATTGATCTTCGTCAGCATCTTACTTACAGTATCCGTTTCATCAAGTGCGATGTTTTTTCCATTAATCACCACGCTAGATAATGTGGCATTTGTAAGACCAAAGAGTTCACCGATCGTTTTTGATTGGTAAGCATAGCTACTCTGGCTTGCATCTGCTCCAAATAGACCGGTCATGGACTCTGCATTAGAACCATACTTAAGCACTTTTATTTCAGTACCAGCAAAATCGAACTCGAGCTTTGAGCCGTTCACTGTTACCATATTGCTGTAATCACTACCGAAAGATGCGGTTATTTTCTCATTGAGTTTCGTTTTTAATGCATCAACAGTTCCGATAGCTGCTAATTCTGCTTGCGTTACAGAGATTAGCTTAGCGTTACTTCCTACAGAAACCGTTATTTCTAAGTCTTTTGCACCTAACGTTGTTTTTAAAGCAGCTATATCTAAATCACCTGTTTTTATACCGCGTAAATCCGCAGTGTTTCCTGTCCATTTATCCTTTGATGCCAATTGATCAATGGAATCGATGGTCACTGACTTGTTTTTCACATCAGCACCAGCCACCACAGATACTTTCGTCGAATCTACACCACCGCTTTTCACAGAATAGGAAAATTTTGCAAAAGAAGAGGGCGACGTCATGTTCTGATTCGATTTAAGCACATCAAAATAGTTCGACTGGAACGTTTTAAGTTTACCTATGATTTCTCTAAAGCCTTCCTGCTGCCAGAGAACATATTGTCTGTTTTGCTTTACCTTATCTACCCTGGCACTTTCTGCTTTCATAAGATCTTTAATCATGGTATCGGTGTCAAAACCCGACATGATACCTGAAATTCTCATGTTTGCCATTTATATCACTTCCTTTATACTCAAACCAAAAGCTTATGCCTTCTCATCAACAAATAGACCAGCGAGCTCCCACATTTTTGCGATCATGTCTTGGATTTTCTTCGGTGGAAATTCTGCGATGACTTCATTTGTGGTTGTGTCTTTAACTACATACATCACAGTATGGGTCACGTCATGTACAGACCGTTCTATAGAACGGTTACTATGCTCAAGTGACTTATTCGCTTGAGCGATGGCTTTACTTAGCATCTCTTCATTTAGTACTTCTTGTTCCTCTAAGTTCTCCGCCTGCGATTTAGCCTTAACCTCAGTTTTTTCCTGAGATACCTGTTTAACTGGTGAAGTTGGCTGAGATTTTACCTCAGTAGGTCTATTTTGAGCTTCCGTGCCATACCCTACTGTAGGATTGATTCCACTGTTTACTGAACCAATTTTCATATTGAATACTCCTTTCCATGGAACTGTATTCCAAATCTAGTCTATACTTTTTATCGGCAGAATACGTCTATTTACTTAGTGCCTTTATCATATTATGTATTTATTTAGAAAGGTATGATATAATAAAGAACAGAACACACGTTCTTTAACGGGAGGTTTTATGCTACCAGAAATGCATCAAATCATAGTTGAACGCTATCCTTCAAGTGATTCACAAGAACTCGCAGATGAACTTAATGTCTCAATTTATCAGCTTAGGCGGTATGTTAAGAAACATAGAATAGTAAAAACAGAAGCGTATTTGAAAAGTGTCATTAATAAAATGCACTACGAAAAAGAAAGAGCCTATCAGAACAATCATGTTATACTTACTCCAAACGAAGTACAAGACAACATAATAATCGGAAGTTTGCTTGGCGATGGATCACTTGCACGTTACGGGCGTAGTAAGGAATCACACTATCGTGAACACGGATGTATCGCCCAAAGTGATTATCGGAAATGGAAAGCAACGATGCTAAGCACTCTTCATTTTAAATATCATGAGAAATTAAATACCGCTGGTATCAAATCAATTTCAAACACACTGTTTTCAACATATCATCAACTATTTTATGAAACGGGACGAAAGAGAATTTCACCAGAAATTCTTAAGCGACTAACTCATCCATTAGGTTTATTATGCTTATACCTCGATGATGGTTCTCTGGTTATCGATCGATATATAAGAAACAATACCATACATCTATTCCCGCGAATCACTATTTACTCACAATCCTTCACAGAACAAGAAAACTTATTACTCAGAGATCATATTTATATTCAATTTAACGTCTCTTTCATCCTTAAGAAACGAAACGATGGTCACGGTGTCGTATTACAATGCAATTATCGAGATGATATAATCCATTTTTTAGATTTATTTAAGCCATATACCTCGGATAAATCACTACACTGTTTGAGCTATAAACTCGACCTTAATTACGCGATGATGTTGCAACATGAGAAGTATAAAAAGGAATATTCGAATTTCGAAATAATAAATGATCGTATTATTTGATTCATGGATGAACAGAGTCAGAGGGTTTCCCTGACTCTGTTTTTCATTGACTTTTCATTTATCTGAGTAACTGAAGAATACCTTGCGGAGCAGTATTCGCTTGAGCAAGCATCGCTTGAGCTGCCTGTTGAAGAATATTATTTTTTGTAAAAGACATCATTTCTTTAGCCATGTCCACATCTCTAATCCGAGATTCCGCTGCTTGTAGGTTTTCTGAAGTTTGATCTAAATTCCTAATCGTGTGCTCTAGTCTATTTTGTATTGAACCAAAATAGCTTCGCGCATTCGAAACGCGTTCAATCGCAGAATCAACTATACTTATTGCATTGTTCGCTGAATCCCTTGTTGAATAATCCATTCCAGATAATCCTAAACTCGAAGAGGTTAAACTTCTGGTCTTAAAACTTATTGTTTGTCCAGCATTGGCACCAATCAAAAATGTTTTAGCCTCTGATATTGCAGATGTTGCATTAGCAAAACTTACATTGTAATAAGTGTCGAGTAGCGTTGTTTGATTTAAATTTGGAACCGTATCATCAGAAGTTAAATTACTATCAGAACCTTGTGTTGTACCTAGCCTTATAGCACCTGTACCATTCGAAAAAGCATCTTCATTGTCAAGATACGTATCCACATCTACTGATGTATTAAACCAACTTACAAACTGAGCAAATGTTGTGAAATCAGCACCAGGATCTACTTCAGCAGAGTTATCCTGTGTCGTGTTTGAGAATGCGGCATCAAGATTATCGCCAGCTTCTAAACGATCAATAAAAGCTGCTATTCCTCCATCTGTAATTTCATGTAAGGTTCTCATTGCCAGATATGCCTCTGTATAATCTCTTAAACCTCCACCCCATGCATCACCAATAATTGCAGCATTGTTAGCAGATAAATAATCGGAGTCTGTATTAGGTAACGCTTTTACATTATTTAAAAAGTCGTTTCCGCCTTGAATCAACATAGATAAGCCTTCTGCAACCCATGTCTCTTCGTTACTTAGACCTCCACTAAGAAATGTCGCCATATCTGTGAACTGCATTCCGTGCATCATTTCGTGTGCAATCAATCGATCCAAAGCATCATTTGGAATAAGAACATTTCCAGGCGCAACTTGTGCTAAATTGATTTGAAGCGTCAATGAAGAACCATCCGATGATCCCATCCTAGCTGCATAGGAAGCCCCTGCATCATTTGTATACTCAATTGAAAGTGGAATAGTTGATGAAGGATATGCTATTCCAAAAATTGTGGCGTCATTCAACAAAGCCAGCGCATCATTTAAATACTTCGGTACTTCAGAGTTCAAAGTATCGATAACACTTTGTGAAAAAGAAGTTCCATCGCTATTTAGCAACTTGATCGTATTAAATTCCGTGTTATTTGCGACGGTATCGATTTGATTAATAATCTGAGAAATTTCATCTTGTACCTGGTTTCTATCACTATCAACAAGTGTTTCTGTTGAAGCATGAATTGCCAACTCACGAGCCCTTTGAAGCATATCGTGAATCGCTGATGCTCCACCCTCAGCAGTTTGGATCATGGATATACCGTCTTGAGCATTTCTCGATGCTTGGGTTAGCCCTCTAATTTGAGCACGCATCTTTTCAGAAATTGCAAGTCCAGCTGCATCATCCCCTGCTTTATTGATTCGATAACCTGATGAAAGCTTTTCAATAGACTTAGAACCTGATAAATTATTAATATTTAACTGCCTGTGGGCGTTCATGCCCATTAGATTACTTTGAATTCGCAACGAATCATCACCTCCCCATCTTTGGAAAGTCACTCTCATATAAGTGCTAAATATGAGAAAAGAGATACCCACATAGGTATCTCTTTAGTGGACTTATAAATTCTCCAATTATCTGAGAAGTTGTAAAACGCCTTGAGGTGCTTGGTTTGCTTGCGGACCATCACATACCTTTCAATATGCGCCAGACTATATCTTCAACCATGAATTCTTAAAAAGAAAAGATAACGGTTGTTGGGCACTTCGGATCACCTCTAATCCTATGGATTTCATCATCATAGCTTCCGCCTTAGATGGTATATCCTAGTCGTTGAACCTTTTCCAACCTTTCGGTACAGGAACTTGGCTGCTGATTATCCAATCTCAACTATTTTCAAACCATCACGTTTACTGTTTCCAGTTGCGTTGTGGTTAGTAAAGCTTAAGGAAGTTCCAGCAATTCACCCAATTATCATTTAAAGATTACTCTCTAATGGACCCTTAATCAACTATCTCAGAAGCTGTAAAACGCCTTGAGGTTGCTGATTAGCTTGAGCCAACATCGCTTGAGCAGCTTGTTGAAGGATATTGTTTTTAGTAAAGTTCATCATTTCCTTCGCCATGTCTACGTCTCTGATACGTGATTCAGATGCTTGTAAGTTCTCAGCAGAAGTATCTAAGTTCTTGATTGTATGCTCAAGTCTGTTTTGCATAGCACCAAGTTTTGCTCTTTCTTCTGATACAGACTCTAAAGCGTTATTAATTGTTGTAATCGCTGCATTTGCTCCCGTTTGGTTAGTAATAACTAGTGCATCTACACCAAGTGCAGCTGAATCCATTTTATTAATCGCTAATGATGTATTCTGATCAGCATTAGCACCAATGTGAAACTTCACAGCATTATCAGTAACATTTAAAGTGAGAACATCGTTAGCTGTTGCAGCGCCCCATCTAGCTTCGAACTCAATACCACCCAGATTAATAGATCCACCTGAATAACTAGCAATCGGAGCTGCTACTACGGTTTTTGCCCCAGATAAATCAAAATCGATACCCACATTTGTAAGTGAAAAAGCAATGGTTCCATTGGAATTAACATCGCGTGCAGCATCTGCAAAATCAAAAGTTATACCGCCAATAGCTAAAGCAGCATCGGTAGCAGCACCAGTAATAACAGTTTGAGTTCCATCTGGGCCAGTTAATGTAAAGTCTGCTGTACCAGGTACGCCACTAATGTTAGCAACATTTAGCGAATAATTACCGAACTTAGTACCATCTGCTGCGGTAATATTAGCAGCAGCAAAACCTGTCGCAGCTGTATTAGTATTTAACGTCACAGTATCGGTTCCAGCAGCAGTTGCAGTGATCGTATATGTTCCAGTAGTAATATCACTGCCCGTTAATTTCACATTTTGTAAAGAAAAATCCATTGTATTAGCTGTTGCAACATAAGTTTTACCCATATCACCATTTAACAACTTCTTTGTATTAAACTCTGTTGCTGTTGAAATTCTAGTGATTTCCGAAGTTAATTGATCCATTTCTGATTGAAGCTTTGTTCTATCTTCAGATGTATTTGTATCTGTTGAAGATTGTACTGCCAACTCTCTCATACGTTGCAAAATTGCGTGAGTTTCATTAAGTGCGCCTTCTGCTGTCTGAATCATTGAAATACCATCTTGAGCATTTCTTGATGCTTGTGATAAACCACGAATCTGGCCTCTCATTTTTTCAGAAATTGCAAGACCAGCAGCGTCATCACCAGCACGGTTGATTCTGTAACCTGATGAAAGTTTTTCGATCGATTTCGCCCCAGCAGTTGAGTTAATACCTAATTGTCTGTGGGTGTTCATTGCCATTAAGTTGTTATTAATTCTCATAAATCTTTCCTCCTTGAGTGTTTTGAACCAGAATCCATTCCGGTAAATGTATAGTATTCGAACCTCGGCCGTAGGTCCGAGTATACCATCTGATAGAAATATCGGCAGTCCACTTTAAAACTTTAGTGCATTTTAAGATTATTTTTTATTATTTTTCATTTTTTCTGAAAGCACTTTTATGGAAACTGCAGGATGTGCCGCTTCTTTATTCTCAGACTGGATTTTTTCAAAGACTTCGCTTCTATAAATCTCGATGTCTTTAGGGGCATTGATGCCGATTTTTACTTTACCTTCTTCGATAGCGATGATCTGGATTTCGATATTGCCATTGATGATGATGCTCTCCTCTTTTTTTCGCGTGAGTATCAGCATAGGCTAACCCTCGATTTTTCTAAAGAGCGGAAACTTCGTATCACTGTATTCTGTAAGAAGCACCTGACGTCCAACTTTTGATGCATGATTGATGACGATAGGCGCCATAATATTAATCGTCGTTTGATCCACATCGTTTGGTATCGTAACGATGGTAAGTACTGAAATATCCGCTAAATCTTCATCTGTTTTAACATTTAAAGCGGTTGCATCCGTTGATGATAGTTCGAAATCATAATTTTCAACAAACAGGAAGGGATCCGTAACGATAAACGCTAAGTCAGCACTTTGAACGGATTGTAAGTAGCTAAAAGGAAATTCGATGTCTTCTGCTGGAATGAGGATGAACTGCTTCTCCTCTTCAAATCCTGGGATACCATGTGTAAAGTTTAAAATGTCGTTTTCTGAATATTCAATGTTGCCGAGGTGCTCAGTAGCGATAATCATAGGTTCCTCCTACACTGTAAATTTAAAATTGGAAGGCTGCATGCTATAGGTAATACTGTTGTATTGTTTCATGAAATAGTTGATTTGCCATGGCGTATAGTCCATTTGAACCTTACGCGGTGCAGACTGATTATTCACAGAACCTGGATTAAATCTCGTGTTCACGCGCCCTTCCCGAAGTGAGATAGATGGTCTTGACTGGGGGATTACGCCATAATTAAAGGACTTTTCGAACATATCATAGGCATTAGAAAGTGCTTGATCCGGTATAGGGTCTACACCTGTGTGGATGTTGATAAAGTCATTCCCCTGGCTGACGATACGATCGATACCCTCCGAAACGATTTGACGACCTAAACTCACCGCTTCATCCATAAACGCCTTTATGCCTTTAAGACCCGCTTCTGCAAAGGGCTGACTTTGATCGATTTGTATTTTAGGGTGGGTCGTCTGCATTTCTAGAAGAGGTTTCTGAATCTGTAATTCCAGCGTTAGCGCGCCATTACCGCTTTGCGAAAGGTTCGCTTTACTGACGTTCCAGTCAAGAACTGCCGGCGTGGTACTGATCTGTATAGGCATCACTTATGCCCCCTTAACTATCTAATAAAATCTACCAGCGATGGCTGGATGACCTTTGATCCTACTGAAAGAGACGCTCTATAAATATTTTCAAGGTTTTTAAAATACATGATGGCTTCCGCCATATCCACGTCCTGAACCTTGCTGAGAAGACTGGTAAACGTGATTTCATTTTCTTCTACGCGGGATTTGATAAACTCCACTCGGTTGGATTTCCCACCGATTTCACCCATGGCCACCAGTACACGTTCGAGATGAAGGTCCATTTTCCCTAAAGAGGCTTGCAAAACTGTATCATCCTTTGTGTTAAGGGCTGCGATTAGATTCTGAAGATCTGTCACCATCTCGCTACGCTGTGCTACGACATAGTCCATGGCAAAGGTATGGGCGTTACCATCGTTAATGGCATTTACTGTAAAGTTTAGCGTACCTCCATTCACTGCTGTGGCCGTGATGGTGCCCGCCGGTGGAAACTGAGTATTCAGCTGTGTTTGTAAGGCAACTTGAAGATCATTCACCGTATTGAGTGCAGAAAAATTGATATCAATTTTTACCCGTTTATCATCGAGCTGTAAAACAAGTGTATGCGTCCCAGACTCGGCGGCCACAGCGGCATCCGTTATGGTGCCAGTGCCTGTCAGTGTAGAAGTCGATCCATTTACACCAGGCGTAACGGTCACACCCGTAAAACCTGCTGAAGTAGTCAGATCTGTAATCGTGGTTGCTGCACCATAGGCTTTCGATTGAACCACCAATTGGTTATTTAGATCGAAGAACACATCTGCAACATCAGAAAGGGGTGTCGTTGCAGGGGGAATGCCTGTTGGCGCTGCCTTTATAGCATCCACGAACCGTTGCTTCGTCATGGGGTTCATGGGCGTATTTTCAAGTAAAGACTCATCCACGTTATAGGTATTACCCCCTATACCGATGTCTAAAACATCCGCAGTATAGTCGTAGTTTAGATTTAAATTCGCCTTTAAGGCTGTTTGAGTAGCTTTCGCCGTCTGAGTAACGCCACGGGTTAATAAGCCTTCAAAAAAGCTGTTACTGCTTACCACGCCGAAAAGATCCACCGGATGGGTTCCGATAGCCATGACTTCTCCTACAGACACTTCATAGGCCACTACGTGTTTCAGGTCGCGACGCTCGGAAGTGAGGTCGATGTTGAAAGTACCATCAGGATTGAATAATTTTTTATTCGTTTCCAGTCCCGCAAAAAGGTAACGACCTGCACTCGTAGCATTTCCCGCCACGAGAATTTCGTTGGTGAGTTCTTCAACCTCAGTCATAATCTTCTGTGTGTCACCAGCCGTGTTTGTTCCGTTCGCCGCTTGAACCGTGAGTTCACGTACGCGCTGGAGGATATCCTTGATATTCGTCAGTGAACTTTCAGAAACTTCTAACCATCCTAGCGCATCCGTGATGTTCTTATTATACTGTTCTGTCTCGCGGATATCCGTTTTGTATTTTAAGACCTGCGTGATGCCTACAGGGTCATCGGAAGGTCTATGAATCTTTTTACCCGTGGAAAGCTCTGTCTGACGTTTCGCCATGTTGACGAGGTTGTTATTTGCATTCCACAGCATGTCTTTAACCAGCATGTTATTGGTTACTCTCATAATATACTCCTATTTTCAAAGGAATTAACGTCCCACGGTGCCTAAACGGTTGACCACGAGGTCGAGCATCTCATCGAAGACGTTGACCATACGGGCATTTGCGTTATAAGCCGTTTGAAACTTGATCATGTTGGCCATTTCTTCGTCCAGCGATACGCCCATGATGGAGTCGCGTGCTGTACTGTACTCGTTTGTAAGCAAGGCTTGATTCTTAGAAACGCGATTTGACTCTGCTGCATCGACACCGAGGTTGGAAACGAGCGACTTGACGAAGTCCTCAGGAGCGCCCCACTCATAAAGCTTCACATTATGGCGGGTGGAGATTAATTCTAAAACGTTCGTGCCATCTCCAGGAATATCCTCTAAACGCTTCGCCGCTGCGAACTTGTTAAGGTCCTCTAAATCTTTCGCGATGGTGACCTCCGAGGCCTTCATACGATCCACCACGAAATATTTACCGTCGATCATGCGGACGGTTTTCCCTTGAAAATCAGGGTTGTTAGCCAGTAACGTGAGAATATTTGAACTGATTTTATTATCGCGTTCTTTTTCTGGAAGTGCTGACACACCATCCAGCACCATAGCCGTTACTTCAGCTGCCGCTTTACCGTCGAGACCTTTAGTTAACAGATAAGATTTATATTCAGCCGTGGTCATGTTATCGATGGTGAACATGTAGTTACCTGTGCTACCATCGAGGCCGTAGCCCTTTTCATGAACACTGTTGAACGTATTCGTAAACGTATCGATAAACTCATTTAGCTTGTTTACATAGTAAGGAATCCCTTTTTTATCGCCGGTGATGTTGTCGCGCACTTCCTGAAGTCCTAAAATCTTCCCGGAAGTAACGTTTAAACGGTTTCCGTTTGACCACTGCACATCCATGATGCCATCGCCATCGTCTTCATTGGCTTTCTCCGTACGCGGTACAAGCTCCAGCGTATCTGCACGATAGTGGGCTACGAGCTGCTGTCCGCCTACGAGCACGTAAAAACGGTTTTGGGCATCTTCATAGTACTCGATATTCACGAGCTGTGAAAGCTTATCCACTAACACGTTACGCTGGTCGCGCACGTCGTTAGCGATACCGCCTTCTAGCTCCGCTTTATAGATGGTTTCGTTTAATTTTGCGATTTGATCCGCCAGTGAGTTCGCTTCCCCGACTGCCGACTGAAACTGATAGTTGAGGTCCGCTTGGAGGTCCTTCAGCATAGTGGAGATACGCTTTACGCCTTCAGAAAGGGCGATGGTGTTTTGTCTAACCAGCGTTCTCGCTGTGAGGTTCTCCGGGTTCTTTTGGAGGCTTTGAAGCGACTCATAATACTGGTCTAAAAGCTCTGCTATACTGGAATCTGACGGCTCATTAAAGATGCCTTCAATTTCAGTGAGGACGCTTGAACGTGCATCCCACTCGCCCTTTACGCTACTTTCTACTCTATATTTATAATCGAGGTAGTTATCTCTAATTTGTTTAACGGCTGTGACATCTACTCCAACGCCGAGTGTGCCTAGGCCACCTGGCAGGACCTGCGGTTTATAGGCTTTGGTGTTCATCACTTGTCGTGAATAGCCTTCGGTATTTGCATTGGCAATATTATGAGACACGATACCAAGTGATCTCTGATTCGCAAACAATCCCGATAGTGCTGTATTAAGTCCTAAAAATCCAGCTGACATGTCTTCACTCCTTTTTCATAAAATGAAATGCTATACTCTCGCGTCGAAGAGGTTTTTGCGCTCCCCTTCTTCGGTGTTGGCTTTTTTACCATAAGTTCCGGCATCGATGCCCGACTGTGTAAGGAGGTCGATGTTGATGTTCACTAAGGCGAGCTTTTCTTCTAACAAACGCTGGTTGAACCGCGTTTCATCGTTTACGTTTTTAACGAGCACCAGCAGCTGATCCTTTGATTTCAGGATGCGATTTCTATCATCGCTCTTAAGGAGCTGCGCCAGCTGCGTCACATTTTCCACGAAATCCAGTTTTTCATCGCGCATGATTTTATCGACGACCTTTTCACGGATTTCTTCCAGTTTGAAAAGCGAGACCACCAAACCCTGCTCCTGGCCTACCATCACTTCCAGCTGGTCGATGTTCTGATTTTTGATCGCCTCGCGCTTTTGCTTCGATAGCGTAAGGAGCTCACTGTAAATTTCTGCTTCCTTATCTAGGGTTTGTACCAATTGATCAACGCTTTTTGACATAGTGTACACTCCTGTAAAATAATAACCGGACATTTAGTCCGGTAATTGTTGGGGGATAAGAAATCGGCGTTTAGATTTTTTTCGATTCTATACCGGAAAATAATTTATCGACGATGTCGTCAGCGCTTGGCTTATAGTTGCCAGAATTCATCAATTGTTTGATTTCATCGAGTTTGTCTGTTCTCACTTCTGGCACGTCATTAAGGGCTTTTCGAGCGATCTGAATCTCTCTCGCTGCGCTTGAGATTTCCACTTTATCGCTTTCAAAGCTTGATTTTTCAGGTGCTTCAGTCCGTTTGACTGTTTTGCCGTAGGCTTTTGCTACGTTTAAGATGCTCATTTGGTTTGTTATTTTCATATAAAAACACCCCCATACTGCCGATTTCTCTACTAGGTATATCGGCACAGTTGGGGGTAAGTTTAGCATGAATTTTTATTTTTTTCGGTCGTGCTCTTTAATGTGCATGCCCGCACGGTTTTTCTGGTCATTTGCGCCGATGCCGGACTTCAGTCCTTCTGCCAGCTCACGGACGCACTTGCCACAGAATCTGCCACCATCGATAGGGGCGTCACATCGCTCACAGAACGAGATGTTCGCATGGTCGCCTAGTACGATTCTACCTTCTCTGATCCATTGTAAAATCACATCAGTTGAGACACCTGTTCCAACACTGACGTCCTTCACACTGGAATTCGGGTTATCATAAATGTACTCTCTTACTTTATTAAAACCGTCATCTGCGTCCTCGCTACATCTCGAGCAAAGGGCACTTCCATCTACAGATGAAAACAGACGATTGCATTTCTTACAATTTCTCAATATCGAATTCTTCCCATTTTCAGCCATGTCAACCTCCGACTTATCGTCCCCTCGCCACCGTCACGCCCATGACCTCTGCAGACCCCGCTTCATAGAGCGCTTTCGCACAGGCATTTAGCGTCGCACCTGTGGTAAAAATATCGTCCACGATGAGGATGCGCTTGTCCTTCAGCTCAGGAATCGCGTGCCTTTTCACCATTATAGCATTCTCCAGCATGGTCTTCCTAGAACTTCTTCCCAGATTTTTCAGCTTTTTTGTCTTGCGCTTTCTTGCGAGGATTTCTACCGGTTTAGGGCATCCCAGCTGTTTCGAGATCTGATGTGCCAATACCTCTGCTTGATTATACCCTCTGCTGAAACGTCTTAGGAAATGTACAGGTACAGGCACGATCAAATCAAAACGGCTGAGATCCACGTCGGCCTTAATCATCGCCGCTAAACGCAAACCGAAATAACGGGCTTGATAGATCTGCCTTTTATACTTCAGCCCGATGAGGGCATTTTTCACACCGCCTTCATAATAGGTGAAATAACGATGTTTATAATAGTAGGCAAACTGCTCCTGACATTCCTTGCACTTGAAAAAGTAGTCGGCATGCTGCGCATAGGCGAGCTCTATCGGCTTACCGCACTTCACGCAACACCTCTCCGGCAGCGTTTCGATTTGCTGTGAACACGCCACACAAATATGATCCATGTGCCCAGGAGGAAGCTCCACATCACAAAAGTAGCAGGTCAAATGGTCCGGAAAAAAGAAGTCAAAGATTGCGTTTGGTATCTGTCTAATCAACTCCATTAGTCGCCACCATATAGCGCCTTTATGGCCATAAGCTTCTGCTTTAGTCCTGTGTTACGGTGCGCTTCGTGCGTTCTTCTAATCATTTCACTCAGGGTGCGCTTATCACCCACCAGCACCAGTAGCTCTCTCGCTCTCGTGATGGCGGTATAGAGAATATTTCGGCTCGTTAAGAGCGGCGGAATCTGGGCCATGGGCATAATCACTGCTTTAAACTCTGAGCCCTGACTCTTATGGACGGTGACAGCGTATGCCAGCACCAGCTCCTCCACAGTGGGAAAATCATAGATGACTTCGCGCTCCTGATCATAAATAACCGTCAATGTGCGTTCATGCTCATCGATTTCAGTGATGATACCGATGTCGCCATTAAAGACACCTTTGCCCTCTTCTGCATACTTAGTCGTCCATTCAAGGTTATAGTTATTCTTGATCTGCATGACCTTATCGCCTTCTCTGAAGCGCTTTTTACCAAAGGATTTTTCTGCCTTCTTTTTATTCGGCGGATTCACCACAGCCTGAAGCATCTCATTTAGGGCTTCCACGCCCACACCCCCGCTTTTCACAGGGGAAAGCACCTGAATATCCTCCATGGGGTTCAGGTTATAGTAATTCGGGAGGCGTTCGATAACCAAATTCCGAATTTCGTTTAGGATGTCCTCCGGCTTTTGCTTCGCGATAAAGAAGAAATCCTTATCGGGCTTATTTAAAATCGGCGCCTCGCCCCTATTAATCATATGCGCATTAACAGCGATCAACGACGCTTCGCTCTGTCTGTAAATCTCCGTTAATTTGATAGAGCTTACAAAATGGCTCTCTAAAAGGTCTTTTAAAACACTACCAGGTCCCACGGAAGGAAGCTGATCCGCATCTCCTACGAGAATTAGATGGGTGCCTAACGCCACAGCATCCAGTAAACGATACATGAGAACGATATCCACCATGGAAATCTCATCGATGATGAGGACATCAGTTTTTAGCGGGCTATCTGCATTTTTCTGGAAATTGTTTTCTCCCTGAGGGCCATTTCCCCCCTGAAATTCTAACAGGCGATGGATGGTTTTAGACTCCCTCTGCGTGGTCTCTGTCATCCGCTTCGCCGCGCGACCCGTAGGCGCTGCTAACAGCACCTTTTTATCCAGCTTTTCAAAAGCATCGATGATGGCGTTGATAATCGTCGTCTTACCCGTACCAGGTCCGCCAGTGATGACGAAAACACCACTTTCTAGCGAAAGTGAAATCGCTTCCTTTTGCTTCTCAGCCAAAAGGATCCCGCGGTTCTTTTGAAACTCATCTAGAAAGAAATTCATGTCATCAAACTTGAGCTGTGTGGCATGCTGCATCAACTGCGTAATCTTGCTGGCTACCTGCTGCTCACTATAAAAAAGACTCGGTAAATAGACCGCTACATGTTCATCTGGTAGCATCTCCACATTTACCTGCCCCGAAACCGCCATGTGACTGAGCTGGAGCGTCACCTCTTCCTCTTTCACAGAGAGCTCCTGTGCGGCGAGTTTTACCACACGCTCCTTCGTGACATAGGTGTGACCATTGGTCGCTTCCTTATTAAGCAAATACGTGATGCCGGATGCGATGCGAAAGGGTGAATGAAAATCGATGCCCATCTTCATGGCGATTTGATCCGCCTGTCTGAAGCCGATCCCCACCATTTCGTCTGCAAGCACGTAAGGGTTCGTTTCGATGGTGCGTATGGCGTCATGTCCATAGCGTTTATATAGTCGCATGGCCATGTTGATTGAGATGTTCAAATGCTGGAAATACATGATAAAATCCCGTAGCTCGTACTGTTCTTTATACGATTCGAGAATTTGTTCGAGCTTCTTAGGACCAATACCAGGAATCGCCAGTAACTTATCGGGGGTATTCTGGAGGACCTCTAATGCCTCAGCACCAAATGCTTCGATAATCAAATGCGCTGTGGTTTCACCGATTCCTTTGATAATCCCTGATGCCAGATACCTATATATTTCATCTAGTTCAGTGGGTTTAATGTGTTCAGCCCACTCCACGTTCAGTTGCTCCCCATAAAAGTTATGCACTTCCATCTTTCCAGACACGCGAAGCCGGTCGCCCTCCCTAATAAATGGAATGGCGCCCTTTATACTGACGAGATCATCGCCCGCGTCCAAGATGGCGATGACGTATCCGTTTTCTTCATTATAATAGATAATGTCATGCACGATGCCTTCATAGCCTATACGTGCTGTCCCATCCTCTTTATGCCATTCGTTTTTCATCGCGTCGCCTCTCGTCAAAGTTCCCTTTATAGTTTAACACCAAATGGAATATTATGGAAGTTGTATTTACCGTATGGCCAGTATTATCACTGTGATGATCATCACCCAGATGATTATGATAGGGATGCTGTAGGTCCAATGCTTTGGCTTCCCATTGTCCCAAAGGTGTTCTGAGGCTATTAGACATTCGTCCAGCACCTCTTTTGGGATGCATTTAATGGCCAACCCCGCTAACAGGGGCAATATGATTAGATCATCCAAATACCCGAGAACGGGTATAAAATCGGGTATAAGATCGATGGGTGAAAGCGCATAAATAACCGTGGCTCCTGCTAGAATTTTCGCACGCCATGGCGTATCCGGATGCTTTAGCGCAAGTGCGAGTGCTGGTAATAGACGCTTCAGCGCATTTGCCTTACTCTTTAATGATTCCATCATCGACGACATCCTCCAATCATATGCATCACTACCCATTAATCTTAACGAATTTTAGCCATAATAACAACCAAGGAATAAGAAAAAGGTCTTTATACGGCCACGAAAAAAAGGATGCACAAATGTGCATCCTTAATTTTATAGTTGATACCCTCCAAAGCGATGTGCTTTAGATTATGCGCCAAACGCTTCTTTACGAAGGATTTCAGCTTTGTCAGTTTTCTCCCATGGAAGGTCGATATCTGTTCTGCCGAAGTGTCCGTAAGCAGCCGTTTGTCTGTAGATTGGTCTTCTGAGGCCAAGATCTCTGATGATAGCGCCTGGTCTAAGGTCAAAGTGCTTTTCAACTAAATCGCTGATTAAGTCTTCTGAAACCTTTGCAGTACCAAATGTTTCAACGAGGATAGAAACTGGGTGCGCTACGCCGATTGCGTATGCAAGCTCGATTTCACACTTCGTCGCAAGGCCAGCTGCAACCACGTTTTTAGCAACGTATCTTGCTGCATAAGCTGCAGAACGGTCAACCTTTGTAGGGTCTTTGCCTGAGAATGCGCCGCCGCCATGTCTAGCGTATCCGCCGTAAGTGTCAACGATGATTTTTCTTCCAGTAAGACCAGCGTCTCCCTGTGGACCACCAATTACGAAACGGCCAGTTGGGTTGACGAGGATTCTAGTATTTACGAAGAGTTCCGCTGGGATCACAGGCTTGATGACGTGCTCGATCAAATCTGCTTCAATTTGCTCTCTCTTAACTTTTGAGCTGTGTTGTGTAGAAATTAATACGGTATCGATTCTGCATGGTCTACCATTTTCATCGTATTCTACAGTCACTTGTGTCTTACCATCAGGTCTGAGGTAAGAAAGCGTATCGTCTTTTCTCACTTCTGAAAGTCTTCTTGCAAGCTTGTGAGCAAGTGAGATTGGAAGTGGCATAAGTTCTGGTGTTTCATCACATGCGAAACCGAACATGATCCCTTGGTCGCCAGCGCCAACTGCTTCTACATCATCCTTCATAGAGCCTTCTTTGCTTTCGAGCGCTTGGTCAACACCCATTGCGATGTCGTCAGACTGCTTATCGATGGCTACGAGAACGCCACAAGTGTCGCCGTCGAATCCATATTTTGCTCTAGTATAGCCGATTTCTTTAACGGTTTTTCTAACGATTCCCTGAATGTCTACATAGCAGTTCGTCGTGATTTCGCCAGCGATGAGCACCAACCCTGTTGTTACAGAGGTTTCGCATGCAACACGGGCATTAGGATCTTGCTCGAAAATCGCATCCAAGATCGAATCGGAAATTTGGTCACAGATCTTGTCTGGGTGACCTTCAGTAACAGACTCTGAAGTAAATAGTCTTTTTCTTGACATTAAATACACCTCCATTGTTTTAGTGCTGCATAAGCAGCTGAATCCTTTTATCGCTATTGATGAATCGTAGGCATAAAAAAACCTCTTCGCAAGAAGAGGGTGTATTCTTACAACCTCATCTTCCAGGTATCCGTACTACCCGTAGGATTTAGCACCGTGTATTACCGGTTGCTGGACTTCATAGGGCCTATTCCCTCCATCGCTCTTGATAAGGATTACTATTAAATTTACTTGACTATAGTATCATACCCCTCCATGGATTTCAATCACAATTTTTATTAACATTATGAAATATTTTTTTCTCGTCAATCTTGACAATATTTCTCATTTTACATAAACTGTTTCTATGTGACGACCGATATTATTAGTAGATGACATGAAACATCGGAGGAACCATGAATTACGTTGAAAGGCTTGCCCTAGAGATCGAATCCCGAAAATCACAGCTTAAAACATTGCGCGAGCGAAAAGCAGACTATGCCTGCAGTGAAATCGAACGCGAAATAGAACAGCTAAAACACGAGCTGAACCGTTACCGTCATTATGATGCCGTTAAAGTTCACCATATCTATGCAAAAAAAGACCAATAAGGAGATCCGTAAATCTTGTCATAAGATGAGCAAGTCTCTTTTTTTACATAATACTATATGTAATAAAAAAGCCTATCATACGATTGGCTTTTTTTAATGTGTTTAACAGAATTTCTGTTTTCGGTTATTTGGTTTTCCATGCGATTTTAATTGATAATTTCGCTTCACATCCCGCGCGTAGTGGTTTCATGAGGATGCCCATTCCGGTCGAAGTTAGTGAGACCTAACGAAAATGACTGTTTGAGCGAAGCGAGTTTCATTTTCGTGTCGAACGTTCGCAAACGGAATGCATCCGAATGACCAAAGCGAAGCAAGGGACTGAGAAGCGGAATTAATCATAATCGCATGCAGAATCATCTACGCATCGAACGTTCGCAAACGGGATGCGAAATCATTGATTCAAATAATCAAAAATCGAATCGAACCCACTGTTGATGTAAGCATATAGGATCGGATCATCCGTTTTAAGCTCGCAAACGAAGTGAAGGCTATCCGCATAGGCGTTCTCTTCTACCAACGTGTGATCAATCGCCTCTAAATGCTGTTTATCAAAGGATGCGATGATGAGCTGACCCACGTCGGAGAAAAAATACATGGCGTAAATATCACCATTCAGATAATACGGATTTTGGGCTACGTGCCGGTTATTGGGGTTAAACTCGATGTAGAGCTGTCCTCCCGCATAACGTTGCTTCATCATCTCCGGGTTATTTTCTGAAAAACGTCGTTCAAAAAATTCGTCACGAACATGTGTGATAATCATGAATTCCGGTTTGTTTAAATTAAACGCCGCTTCAATGCTGCTCATCACGAGTGTTTCGCTACTTGTAAGCGCCGTCGCCTTTTGTGTTTTAGGATTGATGGAAACTTCGAATACCACAAGCTTGTATTTGTGCTCAAAATCGATGAGCGCTTCAGCGCGGTAAACATCAGTGCCACCATTTTGATTTAATAAGGTCACCTGGTTCTTTATGAGCGTATAGGGTTCATCCAAAAGGGGCATATGAAACGCTTTTTCCGGAACATCCCATAACGCCAGCGTGGACGCAGGGTCCCTACCGACGAAACGCATAATCAGATAATTGATCACATGAACCGCATTCTCCAGTGGAGGCGTCAACCTAAGCATCAGGGCCACTTTTTCCTCAGTGCTTAGGTCATCTCGCCACGACATGAACATCTCCATATAAGCATCAAAATCCACATGAGATTCGACGCTATTTGGGTCCACCTCGTAGGCACTCTTAAGGAGATATACCAGCTCTCTAAAGCTGACAGGTACAAACTCGCCGCCAAGACCACCCGTGACCCCTAGAATCAGATCCTCACACTCTTTTTTTACGGGTTCAGTGAGGTGGTAAAAACCGTCAATGCCGTATACCTCATAATCGAGGTGATAAATTTGGATGACTTTACGTCCAGCTTCGTCGTGCCAATGTGAGACCACCCCCACCACACCCATTAGACGTGTGTTGGTGACCTCCGCGTTTTCAAAAGTGAGCTTAGCGGTTTTTATAGCATGCATTAGGACAGAACCTTATCAATCATAAGCGTTTTATAATAGTCCAACTTCTGCTTCGCCTTATCATAATCGCTATCGCAGATGGAGAAATAGATTTTAAGCTTCGGTTCAGTGCCTGATGGTCTAAGAACCATCCAAGAATAATCGTCTAAGTAGAATTTAATGACATCCGATTTTGGAAGGCCAGTTTCATCCTCTTTATAATCAATTTTACTTGCGTAGTTGAATATAGAAGCGGAATCCTCTCTAAAGCGCATCATGATGCGCTTCATCATTTCCCCGCCCTCTTTGCCCTCGAAGCTCTTCGATAGGGTTTCGTCTACATAATAGCCATGACGTTTAAAAATGCTATCCAGCACTTCAGAAAGCGATAAACCCTTCTGCTTATAATACTCCGCCATTTCGATGGCGAGTAGTGTTCCCATAACAGCATCCTTATCACGTACATGCGGTGCAAAAAGATAACCGTAGCTCTCTTCGTAACCCATGACGAAGTGGTGATCATCCATCTCGATTTGCTCACCGATAAACTTGAAGCCTGTGAGCGTTTTTTTCAGCGTCACGCCATAAAAGTCAGCCTGAGCCTTTGCTAAATCCGAGGAGACGATGGTGTTGACCACATAGTGCTTCTCCGTAAGGTCTTTTCGTGCAGATAATACATATTCTAAGAATAACGAACCAATTTGGTTTCCATTAAGTGCTTTATAGCGTGTGCCTTCCTTAATCATCATACCGATGCGGTCGCAGTCGGGATCTGTGGCGACGATTAAGTCTGCACCGAACTTTTCAGCCACAGGCAGTGCCACTTCAAAGGCTTCTACAGATTCTGGGTTAGGCTGATTACAAGTTGGGAATTCACCATCTGGTTCCATTTGCTCTTCCACAGGGATAAGGCCTGAGAACGACATCTCTTTCAGCACTCTGGAAATCGTATATCCACCTGTACCATGTAGTGGCGTGTATACCACTTTTAGTTCGGAATCCTTTAAGAGCTCTGGGCGAATGGAAACGCGCTTCACCATTTCTACATAAGGCAAGTCCACTTCTTCGCTGATGATTTTTAAAAGCTTCGCTTGAGCGGCATCTTTACGGTCCATGATTTTCACCATGGTAAAGTCAGTGATGCGTTCAACATGTTCCACTAAAGCATCCGCAAGATGGGGTACTAGCTGACATCCGGTTTCGTCGTAGACTTTATAACCGTTATATTCAGGTGGGTTATGGCTTGCTGTAATCATGACGCCACCCATGCATTTTAATTCTCTCACCGCAAATGAAAGCTCAGGTGTGGTACGCACATCTTCGAAGACATAGGCGAGGATGCCATTAGCCGCCATGACACGTGCGGTCTCCATGGCAAACTCGTTTGATAATCTTCTCGAATCATAGGCGATCACCACCGCTTGATTAACGGTGTCCCCTAAAACAGTTGTTTTTCTTTCCAAAAGGAAATTGACAAACCCTTGGGTAGCTTTTCTCACCACATAGCCGTTGATGCGATTTCTGCCAGCGCCGATTACTCCGCGCATACCAGCAGTTCCAAACTCTAGGTCTTTATAAAAACGATCCTCAATCTCTGCGTCTTGTCCTTTGATGGATGCAAGCTCTGCTTTAAACGCGTCATCAAACAAAGGATTATTGAGCCATTCAAGGTATTTTTCGTGGGCGTTCATTATTTTCTCCTTTCACTCCCTTAACTTTTCATCATTTTACCATAGTTCAGTTCGCTTTTCCACCGTCCATGAGCCCACGCATAAGAATCGTTGCCACATGGATCAGTAAATCGTTTTTGAGCTTCTGAGGAAACAGCAAGACACTTTTCCCAGGCAGTGCGGCGATAATCCGTTTCACGATTTCATCCTGTTTGCTAATGTAAACGGGCATTTGAGAAAGATAGTGCGTATTTACCCTTTTTATCAGCGATTCATACGTCATGATTTCGAAACGGTCGATCCCAGCCTCTTCAGCCAGGAACTCATAATAGCGCAGTAGCAGCTCTGAATAGGAACGGTCCTTATCGACTTTTAACAGATCTGCCATCAGCGGAATGATGGTTTCGAAAAGCACCCTTTGATTCATCCGCCCAAGTCCTAGAAACTTCGCCACTTCCTCAAGCGTTTCTGGATTTAAGTCTAAAAACGTCTGTAAAATCCTTTTTTCATCGATGAGGTTCTTTATATAATAACGCGTGCCATGAAGCTTTTTCATAACGCGCATCGTATCGTAATAACCGAGCTTAATATTGTGGGCGGCCCTTACGGGATCGATCTCCAGTAACTTGCCTAAATCTTCTGAAGGCATGATGGTGATGACCTTTGATTGGTCAGCTTTTTTAATACGTCTAGTGATGCCGAACCCGCCGATGCGTATGGCGATCACTTCATCACAGCCCTTTGCTAATAACATATTGATGGGAAGGTTATCAAAAAATGCCCCGTCGATGAAACGTTTGTGATCGATACGCTCGTCTTTGAATACGGGGACATTGGCACTAGCGATGATGTAATCGTGAAGCTCGCCCTGTGGTATATTCTCGATAAAGACCTCGACAGGTTTTAAGTCCGTAACGGAAACCGTGACGAGGCCATAGCCGATGGGGGCGTTTCTGAGGCGTTCTTCGTCGATATAGATGCGTAGCTTCGCTTTGAAGGGGGTGATGTCGATGCCACCTTGCTTTAATGTATCACTGATAAACTGCTTGATTCTTGCCTGGTCAGACCTAAAATCTAAGTTGACGATTTTTCGGAGTACATCAGGATCGCCTGCCATCATGTCCTTCGCCTCTGAGCTGAGCCAAATTTGTTCGAGCTGATCGATTTGATCCAGTGCGATAAATGCGCCATTGACAGCACCGATGGACGTGCCGGCGACGACCTCATAGGATATGCCCAGTTCCTTTAAGGCCTTAATCGCTCCGACGTGAAAGGAACCCTTTGCGCCGCCACCTTCTAATGCTATACCTCTCATAGTTATCCTCCTATTGATCAATCACCCTATATATACCAACTCTTCGCATAAATAAACCGCAGCTGCTGAAGGTTGATTCCTTCATCACTGCGGTTAAATTCTATCGAGATGTCATTACTTGTCGTATGCTTTTAGCATATTTTGATAAATCATATCTGCAAGGCCAATCCCGCCGCCCTTCGCAATCTTTTTCGCCATTTCTTCGTCGAGCATGCCCTCGAAGGTTTCACGCGCTTGGCTTTTTTCCACCAGTCCGCCTTCTTGGATGGTATTTCGCATGACCTTTAAAAGCGTGTTCACGAAATACGCCTCAAATTCTTGACTGGCTTCCTTCAGTTTGTCCAGATTCTTTTCACTGGCGGCTTTTTCAAGCGCCGTTTTAAAAGCGTCCGTTTCTACTGCGGTCTGTTTTTCTTCTATAGTGGTTTGGTAACCACCGCTCATTAGTGCGCTTTCAATTTTCATAAGGCACTCCTTTAGGAAATAGTTCGATTATGCTATCGATTAACGTTTGAGGTTGTTGGCGATCTCCAACATCCTATCCGCCGTCTGGATGGATTTCGAGTTGATTTCGTAAGCGCGCTCAGCCGTGATGAGGTTGATCATCTCGTCCACGATTTGAACGTTACTGTTCTCGATAAATCCCTGCCACACTTCAGATTTGTCACCTTCCTGGATACCTTCAATGGCGACGCCTGACGCGCTCGATTCCTTATAAAGGTTCTTGCCCATGGCCTCTAGGCCAGCTGGGTTGACGAACTTGCTAAGTGAAAGCTGACCGACTTCCTCGTACTCTTCACCGCCATCGCGCTTCACGGTGATAAAGCCTTGGCTGTCCACGGCGATTTCAGATACATTAGCACCGAGGACGATATTACCATCGATGCCCTGAACATAATAACCATCTGCTGTGACCAGCTGAGCGCCTTCACCAGTGGTCGCGATTTTGAAGCTACCGTCTTTTGTATAGCGGATGTTGCCGTTCGTATCGATGACTTTAAAAAAGTGCTCACCGCTAATGGCCATATCGGTTGGATTTTCAGTTTGTTGAAGGTTTCCTGTGGTAAAGTTTCTTAAAGTTGCAGAAACCATAACACCATGACCGATTTCGATGGGTACTGGCTTACCTTCATCTTCTAGTTTATCAGAAGAGGTTAATCTTTCATACATGATGTCCTTGAACTCCACACGCTGTCCTTTAAAGCCGATGGTGTTCACGTTTGCGAGGTTGTTGGAAATCGTGTCTATTTTAAGTTGCAGGTTTTTCATGCCCGATGCTGCAGACCACATTGCTTTCATGGGTTACGCCTCCTATACACGGCCAAGCTCAGTGACACACTTCGCGATCATTTCGTCGATGGTAGTAATCACTTTCTGGCTGCTTTCATAATTTCGGTTCATCTCTATGAGTTGAATCATCTCTGTTACCGCATCGGAGTTGGATTGCTCGATGTAGTTCTGGATGACTTCGCCTTCAAATTCAACTTTTTCACCAGTGAGTGGTGAGCGTTCCTTATAATAACCCGTGCCGATTTTATAGACATCGGCGATGTTCGTAAAGGCTGTAAGCTGTAATTTATCAGTAATCTCACCGTTCTGGATGATTTCTCCAAACTCATTAACGGTGAAGTTTTCGCTTTCGATGATGATCGGACCATTGAGTCCAAGCACCTTAGAGCCATCGAAAGTCACGAGTTCGTTAAGATTATTGATGGTAAATGCGCCGTCACGCGTGTAATAATCGCCTGTTTCAGTTCTAACAGTAAAGAAGCCTTCACCCTTTATCGCCATGTCGAATCGGCTATCTGTGCGCTGTAGCTGACCTTGCTCGTGATCCGTTAAAACGGAGTATCCGCGGATACCAGCGCTGATGGTGCCCACCGCAGTTGGATGCGTGGTCGATACGAGGTTGTCTACAACCGTTCCATTTACTGAAATTGCACCTTTCTCATCCACCGTGAAATCGCCGTCGCCGACGAAAATCGGACCTTTATTTCCAAGTACGAGGTTTCCTTTTAAATTATCGATGGAACCCCCGATATTTTTATAGATGGTTCGTAAATACCCATCCGTGTCTTTAAAGAAAGTGGTGCTTTTACCATAATGAATGCCATTAGGTGTATCGATTCTGAAGTAGCCTCTGTTTGTTTCCAGGGTCGTTTCTTCACCAGAAATGCTTTGATCGACGTTCACTGCACCTGATTCATAGGGAATCGAAGAGCCGTTGATTCGGGTTAGCAACCTTGCGTTAAACGATTCAACTTCCACACGGTCCTTTTTATAACCCGTGGTGTTCACATTCGCCAGGTTGTTTCCGATGACGTCCATTTTATTGATGTTTGTGATCATGCTCGTTCCAGCGATGTATAACCCTTTAACCATAATACCCTCCTGCTTTCATTCAAAAAGGTTATCGGCTAAGAACCATTAAAACTTTAGAACTCAATTGAGGCATTTCCTAAAAAGCTGGTCAAAATTTCACCCTTAATTGTTAAATCCCAAACTATCAGGTATTTCTATAGCTGAACCCTTGATATCATCTATGGTTCGATTGACGAAATGTCTGGAATGTGTTAAATTAAAGGTGGTTAAAATACCATACCCTTTATTAATTTCAATTTCCTCATTTTTTGGAATGACCGTCCGTTCGTGTCATTCCCCTTTTTTTGCTCAAAACGCTTCCATATATTAACAAAAAAACACCTGTTTTCCAGGTGTTTGCTTATTTTTTGACAATAATTTTAACATCACAATTTCTTCTATTCAAACCTCAAACTGATGTCCATGGCCGTTACCGAATGGGTTAATTTTCCCACAGAGATAAGATCCACTCCCGTTTCCGCTACCAACCGTACCGTTTCCAGGTTCATGTTACCACTGGCTTCTAATAGCACACGGCCACAATTCACCTGAACGGCCTCTTTCATCTGAGCCAGAGACATATTATCCAGCATGACGATATCCGCACCCGCAGCGATCGCCTCAAGTAACCCATCTAATGATTCCACTTCAACCTCAATACGGATGGTATGTGGTATTTCTTGCTTTACCTTCCTGATCGCAGCCGAGATACCCCCAGCAGCCGCGATATGGTTGTCCTTGATTAGCACGCCATCTGATAGATTAAAGCGGTGATTAAACGCACCACCATGTCTAACCGCCATTTTATCGAAAAGCCTGAGTCCAGGTGCCGTCTTGCGCGTGTCTACGATTTTCGCAGGCAGGTCTTTAACTGCTTCGACATAACGATGTGTTTCAGTTGCGATCCCAGACATGCGCTGTAAAAAGTTCAGCGCTGTACGCTCTCCAAATAATAACGCGTTAGTAGGACCAGTCAAAACAGCGATTATTTCACCTAATGCAACTTCTTCCCCATCAGACTTAGACGCTTCCACATCCACCTGATCAGAAATCAATGCAAAGACCCTTCTAAAGACCTCGAGGCCTGACAGGACACCTGGTGCCTTTGCGATCAGCTTTGCCCGAGAGCGATGGTCATCCCCGAAAAGCGCGTCGGAGGTCATGTCCAGCGTCGGTTTATCTTCCGCCAGTGCATTATAAATCGCCGCATCTAATGTACTATATTGAATCATGTGCCAGTACCTCCTTCATCATTTTTAGCCGTACGAGTAAAGCGTTCTCTTCCCTTGAACGCACCACTGAAAAAGCTTCGTTTTGAATCGAAGCTAACCTGTTTTCCAGCACGCTCACCATCTCTCGAATAACCACTTCGTCCTTAACTATCCCCATATGAAGGTCCATCCAATTAGCAAGGTTCAAAGCCTTTAAGTCATCTAACGCGACTTCGTTTGGAAGGATTTCGGTTTGTGACAGATTGCCATCACTTCCGATTGCTTCCACTGCTTCACTGATATGCCTTGCAACTGCACCACCAAAAACCAGTGCCTCAAGCAATGAGTTGCTCGCCAGTCTATTTTTACCGTGAACACCTGTATAAGCGCATTCGCCAGCCGCGTAAATTCCAGGCATTGAAGTCATTCCATTAAGATCAGTGACAATTCCGCCCATGGCATAATGTGCCCCAGGTGAGACCGGTATATAGTCCACATCCAAATTGATGCCTTTCGAATCACAGTATGCTGAAATCGTAGGAAAATGATCATGCATCCGTTTCGATCCGATACCGGTAACATCAAGCCACACATGCTCAGAACCGCACTTTTTCATCACGTCGAGAATGGCTTTAGATACTATATCACGAGGTGCAAGTTCCATCATCGGGTGAACGTCCTTCATAAATCGCTGACCCTTACTATCTTTTAATAGCCCGCCCGCACCGCGCACCGCCTCAGAAATCAAGAATCCTTCCTGCATCCCCTGCGTATTGTAAAACACCGTAGGATGAAACTGAACCCAGCTTAAATGGGCAACTCCGAGACCAGCCTTCATGGCCAGCGCATAACCATCGCCATAAATACCTTCGTTATTGCTGGTCCGCGCATAAAGTCTACCGAGACCCCCAGTGGCGATAACGACTTTTTGGGCCCCCAGTCTAACCATTTTATCTTTCGTAGCAAACTCTACGAATTGGCATCCATCATATGAAGGATGAATCGCCGTCACGTAGGCATCGTCCATAATCGAGAGATTACTCCTCTCCAGAACCCGTTGCCACAGCGTTTCCATGACACCTCTGCCGGTATAATCACCGATTCTAAGGATGCGCTCAAGCCTATGCGCCCCCTCACGTCCTAAAAAGTACGACCCATCGGCGTTTTTATCGAAAACGACGCCGAGTGCCTCCAAATTCAGAATCGCTTCGGTGGCTTCATTTGTGAGTTTATGAACTGCTCTGCTGGAATTATAGCCGTGACCACAAACCATCGTGTCCTCAAAATGCCACTCTGGCGAATCACCAACCCCAACGGGTGCCGCGATGCCACCTTGTGCTAAATAACTGTTAGTCTTCGAAATTGGACCTGCTGATAAAATGGCAACTCTAAGCGAAGGCTTTAGCATCAGCGCTGTATATACGCCCGCTAAACCAGCACCGATAATGACCACATCATAGTCCAGCTGTTTTTCCATGATTATGACCTTTCCATCATCCGATGAATGGCTCCGTAAGCATTTTTAGAAACCGTTTCATCCACGAAAATTTCTCCTCTGTCTTCACTAAGGGTATAATAAATGTCTTCTAACGTCGTCTTCTTCATATTTTTACAAACCATGGCCTCATCCAGTAAATGAAAGGTCTTTTCAGGATGTTTAAGGCGCAGGGTATCCACTACCCCTTGCTCCGTTCCGATGACGATTTCCATCGCACCCGATTCTTCACAAGCTGTGATGATCTGTGCTGTGCTTCCGATGAAGTCAGCGCGCGAAAGCACCTCCGGTCGACACTCCGGATGAGCAAATAATACCGCGCCGCTAAACTCAGCCATTCTTGCGTCTACCTCCTGCGCCGTCACACGATGATGCGTCGGGCAAAAGCCCCGCCATAAAACGATTTCCTTATCTTGGCACAGACTTTGTACATATTGTCCCAGATTTTGGTCAGGAACGAACAGGATTTGCTTAGCGTCGATGCTGTTTACGATTTTTACCGCATTCGATGACGTACAGCAAATATCACTGATGGCTTTCACTTCTGCAGAAGAATTGACATACGTCACCACAACCGCCTCAGGATACTGCATTTTCATCTCTGCCAGACGTTCTGCCGTCACCATGTCAGCCATGGGACAGCCCGCCTCTTTATTGGGTAAGAACACCCTTTTCTGGGGTGCCAATATCTTTGCCGTTTCAGCCATAAAGTGGACGCCACATAACAGGATGCGCGATTCATCCACTTTGGATGCAATTTTTGAAAGCTCTAAAGAATCGCCCACGAAATCCGCCACTTCCTTAACGGCCAAGGACTGATAATGATGGGCTAAAATTACCGCATTTTTTTCGCGCTTCAGGCGCAAGATTTCCTCTTTCATAATTACCTCATTGTTAATATATACTTAATGGTATAAAAATACTCAACTTTATAAAAATAACTGTCTAAAAAACCCGGATGTCAATACAACTGTCTTGTCACTACACCCCCAAATATATCACACGGCTCTTCAATTGGCAACCAAAAAAGCTCAGTATCATCGGGATGAACCGAGGAACTGAGCCAAATTTGAATGATTTGAACGATTATTAAAATGCTGTTATAAATACTTTTTCTTTGACGAAGTCATCATGTTCTTCTCGAGAATATCGATGTGTTCAAGGCTCATACCTGTGCCTTTAGCAACACAGCTTACCGCATCATCAGCGATATAGGTCGGAATTCCCGTACGTTTTTCGATGAGTTTGTTAAGACCATGGAGCAGTGATCCACCGCCAGTCATAATAATGCCACGTGAACTGATATCGGATGCAAGCTCAGGTGGTGTTTTCTCCAGAACCTGGTGAACGGCATCAGCCACTGCGTTTACCACTTCCTGAAGCGCTTCTAACATCTCTTCACTCGATATACTGATATTTTTAGGAAGTCCTGTTATCAAGTCCCTTCCACGGCAATCCATCTTGATGGCTTTCGTTCTCGGATAAGCTGTTCCGACATTGATTTTAAGTTCTTCTGCCGTACGCTCACCAATTAAGAGGTTGTGTTTCTTTCTCATGTACTTGATGATGGCTTCATCAAACTTATCACCGGCTACCTTGATAGAGGTGCTGACGACGATTCCGCCCAGCGAAATCACGGCGATGTCCGAGGTACCCCCACCGATATCGATGACCATGTTACCATCTGGTTTCGTAATGTCTAGTCCTGCACCGATAGCTGCTGCGATGGGCTCCTCAATCAAGAAGGTCTTACCGCCACCAGCTTCCATAGTGGCATCAAGGACGGCTCTCTTTTCAACTTCAGTAACACCACTTGGTACGCAGATGATAATCTTAGGCTTAAACAGCCTTCTTTTACCACAAGTTTTATTGATAAAGTATCTGAGCATACGCTCAGTGACATCATAATCTGAAATAACGCCGTCTTTTAAAGGTCTAATGGCGATGATGTTGCCTGGTGTTCTTCCTAACATTTTTCGGGCTTCGTTACCCACAGCGAGTACACGGTCCGTGTTGTTATCGATGGCAACCACAGAAGGTTCCCTTAAAACGATTCCTTTACCTTTTATGTACACCAGTACACTGGCAGTACCTAAATCTATTCCTATCTCAGCGCCTAAGCCAAACATTACGCTCCACCTTCCATCCGTTTATTATGATTCGATTCTACGAATTCTCGCACCCAATCCCACAAGGTCTTTTTCGATTTGTGGATAGCCGCGGTCGATATGATAGATTTCGTCAATTTCTGTAACGCCTTCTGCAACAAGCCCAGAGAGTACTAGTGCAGCACCAGCTCTAAGGTCGGTTGCTTTTACTTGCGCGCCCTGGAGCTGTTTGACGCCTTGTATAACAGCGCTATGGCCCTCAATTTTTATATTGGCTCCCATGCGATTAATTTCTGCAACATGTCTAAAACGGTTCTCAAAAACAGTCTCTGTAATGACACTCGTTCCATCAGAAATCGCCAGTAATGCCATAAACTGTGCTTGGGCATCTGTTGGGAATCCTGGGTAAGGTAAAGTTGTTAAATCCACAGCTTTCAGGGGACCCGTGGTATAAACGCGGATGGTATCGTCCTCATCCTCCACTGTCACGCCCATTTCTCTCAGTTTTGCCGTTACTGGTTTTACGTGGCTTGACACGACATTTTCAATGGTGATATCGCCCTTAGTAAGTGCTGCAGCAACCATATAAGTGGCTGCGATGATTCTGTCAGGAATGGTCTGATGACGTGTACCGCTGAGTGCAGTAACGCCATTAATTCTAATGGTATCGGTACCAGCGCCTTTAACATTGGCACCCATTTCGTTTAAAAAGTTGGCGAGATCGATAATCTCTGGTTCTTTCGCCGCATTCTGAATCAAAGTCTGGCCTTTTGCCATAGTGGCTGCCATCATGATGTTTTCGGTAGCGCCGACACTTGGGAAGTCTAAATAAATTTCATTCCCGATGAGGCCATTTTCGGCTTTTGCTTCGATATAACCATGACCTAAGGTCACTTCTGCCCCTAGTGCTTGAAAGCCCTTGAGATGAAGATCGATTGGTCTTGCGCCGATAGCACAACCACCAGGCATAGAAACCTTAGCGATCCCTTTTTTAGCGAGTAACGGCCCCATCACGAGAAAAGACGCCCTCATTTTTTGAATAAGTTCGTAAGGTGCTTCACATTTCAGTTCCTTTGCAGGATGAATTTCCACGACTTCCTTAACACGGTCATAATCCACACTGAGGCCTAACGACTCTAAAAGTGTGATCATGACTTCTACATCGATGAGCTCCGGTACGCTTTCGATTTGACAGGCATCATCTGCTAAAATCGATGCTGCCATGAGCTTTAAAACCGAATTTTTTGCGCCTTTTATTTTCACCGTGCCTCTAAGAGGCGCGCTTTTTTCAACCAACAACTTCGCCAAACTTTTCCTCCATTCCTGCATTAATGCAGTTTTCTTACTCTATATTAAAGTAATTTCATCATTTTCAATCCTGTTTTGTAAACAGGTGTAAACTGGTCATAGTCATTTACTATTATATATAAAAAAGATAGTACTATCTATATTTTTTTCTTTTTTTTAAAAAAAAACAGACCAGAGAACTACTCTAGCCTGTTTTTGAGGTTTACTTTCGAATTTCATAAAGCTTGATACGGTTGATGGCTCTTTCTAATGCTGCGCGCGCCCTGATAAAATCCACGCCCTTTTCGACGCCCTCAGCAATTCTAGTTTCGGCACGCTTTTTCGCTTCTAACGCACGATCGATATCAATCTCCTCGACCCACTCTGCCGAATCAACAACTACCGTAACTTGATCTTCATTGACAGTAAGGAATCCAGTTGAACCTGCTGCCCACTTAAACGAACCATCCTCTTGCTTGACGCGAAGGCTACCGATTCTCAGTGGTGCCACCAGTGGCTCATGGTCATATAAAATTCCGATGTCGCCCTCAGTCGTGCGCATGATGACCATATCTGTCTCTCCACTGAAGAACACTTTGTCTGGCGTCACGATTTCAAGCTTGAATTTATTGCCCATTTAGACACCCCCTACTATGCTTTGCTTTTCTTGTACTTTTCAACAACATCCTCAATGCTTCCACAGTATAAGAAAAATTGCTCTGGAATTTCATCATGAAGGCCGTCAAGAATTTCTCTAAAGCTTCTAACGGTTTCCTTAATCGGTACATAAACACCTTTTGTTCCTGTAAATTGCTCAGCAACACTGAAAGGTTGTGAAAGGAAACGTTGAATTTTTCTAGCGCGGCTAACCACCAGCTTATCCGCATCAGAAAGTTCATCCATACCTAGGATGGCGATGATATCTTGAAGTTCATTATAACGCTGAAGTATTTCTTGAACGCCACGTGCAACCGTATAATGCTCTTGGCCGACAACATCAGGCGTCAAGATTCTCGATGTAGAATCAAGTGGATCAACCGCCGGATAAATACCGAGCTCAGTAATCTTTCTTGAGAGAACGGTCGTTGCGTCCAGATGGGAGAACGTCGTCGCAGGCGCTGGATCCGTCAAGTCGTCCGCAGGAACATAAACTGCCTGAACAGATGTGATCGAACCTTTAGTCGTCGAAGTGATACGCTCTTGAAGTGCACCCATGTCTGTGGCTAACGTCGGTTGGTAACCTACGGCACTCGGCATACGGCCTAATAACGCAGATACCTCTGAACCAGCTTGCGTAAAACGGAAAATATTATCGATGAATAGAAGAACGTCTTTTCCTTCTTGATCTCTGAAGTATTCCGCCATGGTAAGACCTGTTAATGCAACACGCATTCTGGCTCCAGGTGGTTCATTCATTTGACCGAACACCAGTGTCGTTTTATCGATAACGCCTGAGTCTTTCATCTCATGATAAAGGTCGTTACCTTCTCTTGTTCGTTCACCAACACCGGCAAATACTGATAATCCACCATGGTTAGTCGCGATATTGTTAATCAACTCTTGGATGATAACTGTTTTACCTACACCAGCACCACCAAAAAGACCGATCTTACCACCTTTAGCATATGGTGCGATGAGGTCGACAACCTTTATGCCCGTTTCTAGCATTTCAGCACTTGTTCCCTGCTCTGCAAACTCTGGTGCAGGTCTGTGAATCGGCCAAAACTCTGCAGTTCCTTTGTCGATTTGGCCTTGCTCATCGATGGTTTCACCGAGAACATTGATTAATCTGCCTAAAGTGGGTTTTCCTACTGGTACAGAAATTGGTGCCCCTGTGGATACTGCATCGATTCCTCTGATAAGTCCGTCTGTTGAACTCATGGCTACTGCTCTGACAGTGTTTCCGCCAGTATGTTGCATAACTTCTGCCACGACGTGAATATCTTTATAATCAATTTTGACAGCATCGTAAATATTAGGAAGCTGGTCCGCTTCAAATCTAATATCGAGTACAGGTCCTATGATTTGCACGATTTTTCCAATCGCTTGATCCATACTCTTCCACTCCCTTTCAACTATTATTTTAGTGCCTCAGCACCACCGACAATTTCAGAAATCTCTTGTGTGATGGCTGCTTGTCTTGCTTGGTTAAATGATAATGTCAACTCTTCGATGATTTCCTCCGCATTATCAGAAGCATTCTCCATGGCGATTCTTCTAGCTGCCTGCTCACAAGCTGAAGCCTCTATTAACCCACCGTAGATCGTACTTTCCACATACTTAGGAATAATATACTTAAGTACTTCTTCTGCAGACGGCTCATAATTGACAAACTCACTTCCGCGTGCCTCTTCTGATAGAGCTGGACGTTCAATAGGAAGTAATAATAAGTCTGTGGCCATCTGCGATATTGTACTTACAAATCTTGTATAGACAAAGTGAATCGCATCCACTTCACCCGTTTTAAACAGCGACATTGCGGCTTTTGCAACCTGCGTCGCGTGGGTAAATTCAGGCTTTTCGGAGATATATAAGAAACTGTCTACGACATTATAGCCATGCTGTCTCAATATATCATTTGCCTTTTTTCCCACAGCGATAAACTTTGCATCCGCTTTGTTCGTCACATTCTCGATAGACTTTTTGATGGCATTGATGTTATAGCCACCACATAGTCCACGGTCAGACGTGACGACGATATAGAGCGGTTTGCTGCTTTCGCCATTTGAAACGTATTGACTCTTTATGCTTTTATCAGCACCTAAGATATCTTGAACAGCTTCTTGAATCGTATCAAAATACGGCTTCGTGATGTCCATTCGATCTCTAGCACGTTTTAGTTTTGCAGTGGATACAAGCTCAAAGGCCTTGGTGATTTGCATGGTGCTGTTGACACTTCGTATTTTACGCTTTATATCGCGTGTACTACTCGCCATGTGATCCCTCCTTAAAGGAAGCTTATTCCGCTACGAAGCTTGCTTTAAATTCTAAAATTGCCTTTTTGAGTTTGTCTTCATTTTCTGCTGTCATGTCGCCCGTTTCGACGATGTTCTTACCGATTTCAGGATAATTTAACGATAAGAAATCGACTAAACCCGCCTCAAACTTACCGATATTCTTCGTCTCGACATCAGCCATATAGCGATTAACGATGGCATAGATCACCATAACCTGTTGTTCAACCGGAAGTGGTCTATACTGAGGTTGCTTAAGTACCATCATCAGACGCTCACCATGGGATAAAGTCGCCTTCGTCTCTTTATCGAGTTCAGAACCGAACTGGGCAAAGGCAGCGAGTTCACGGTATTGCGCAAGTTCGAGCTTGATCTTAGAAGCAACTTTTTTCATCGCCTTGATTTGAGCAGATCCACCGACACGTGATACCGAAATACCCGCATTTACAGCCGGTCTTTGACCAGCAAAGAACAACTCGGATTCGAGGTAAATTTGACCATCAGTGATGGAAATAACGTTTGTCGGGATATAGGCAGAAACGTCACCTGCTTGCGTTTCTATAATCGGAAGCGCTGTGATAGAACCAGCACCCAATTTATCACTAAGCTTTGCGGCGCGCTCGAGAAGGCGGCTATGCAAATAGAAAACGTCGCCTGGATAAGCTTCACGTCCTGGTGGTCTCCTTAAAAGGAGTGACATGGCTCTATAAGCAACCGCGTGCTTGGAGAGGTCATCATAGACGATTAATACATGTTTCCCATTATACATAAGTTCTTCTGCCATGGTGACACCAGCATAAGGTGCAATATACTGAAGTGGTGCTGGATCAGATGCAGTCGCTGATACGACGCATGTATATTCCATTGCGCCATGATCTTCCAGCTGCTTAACGATTTGAGCAACTGTGGAATTTTTCTGACCTATCGCCACGTAAATACAGAATACATCCGTATGCTTTTGGTTGATGATCGTATCGATGGCAATCGCCGTTTTTCCTGTTTGTCTATCTCCGATGATAAGCTCACGCTGACCACGGCCGACAGGAATCATCGAATCGATCGCTTTAATGCCCGTTTGAAGGGGTTGGTGAACCGATTTTCTATCGATTACGCCTGATGCCTTTGCTTCAATCGGTCTAAACTTATCACTAGCAATAGGGCCTTTTCCATCAAGTGGTTGTCCAAGTGAGTTGACGACGCGACCAAAAAGCGCTTCTCCAACAGGCACTTCTACGACACGCTCGGTTCTCTTAACCATATCGCCTTCTTTTATCTTATCGTCAGAGCCAAATAATACGACACCGACACTGTCTTCTTCTAAGTTGAGTACCATGCCATAAACTTCATAGGGGAACTCGAGTAGCTCACCTGACATACAGTTTTGAAGACCATGAACTCTGGCGATACCATCGCCAACCTGAAGGACAGTACCAGTATCCTCTACTTGAAGCTTAGACTCATATCTTTTAATCTGTGCTTTGATCACAGAACTAATTTCTTCTGGTCTTAGATTCATGTCTAACACACTCCTACTTAAATAATTATTTGGGTTAAACTTTCGAGCATACCTTCTAGCTTGAATTTCACTGAGCCATCTATAATGCGGTCACCCACTTTAATCACCAATCCTCCCAATAGCTCCGGATTGATCTGTGTACTCATTTGAACTTCTTTGCCTGTCAATTGCTTAAGTCTAAGTGACAGTGCATCAAGCTGATCGTCTGTCAGCGGAATGACTGACTCAACAGTGGCTTTAACAACCCCGTTTTGCTCATCCACGCGCGCATCAAATGCCCTCTTGATTTCCAGTATGTCAGCCCCTCTTTTCTTGTCGATGACAATTTTCAAGAAGTTGAGAAGTGTTTGAGAAATGCTACCGCCAAACGTTTCTTGTATCACCGCTTTTTTCTCAGTGATGCTAATTTTAGGCGTCTTGATGATTTCATAAAAATCCGGATATGTCGTGAAGGATTCCACGACAAAATCGAATTCTTTCTGAAGCTCATTTAAACGTCCCTCTTCTAGAGCGACTTCGAAAATGGCCTCAGAATAAGTTTTGCTGACTAATTCTGCCATTGAGTCTCACCTACTTCACTAATGAACTTATTGATAAGTTCCTTGTGATCGGCTTCGTTGAGGTCTTTTTCAACGACTTTTGATGCCGCAAGTATCGTAAGCTCAGAAATCTGACCTTTTAACTCATTAACCGCCTTAACTCTCTCTCTTTCGAGTTCTCTATGTGCGTTCAGCTTCATGTTATCTACTTCAGCTTCTGCAGTCTTAACGATTTCAAACGCTCTGTTTTCTGCTCGTTGCGTATACTTCTTCACGACGTCCTTACCTTCTTCCTCAGCAAGTAACAACTTCGCTTCATAATCCGCCTTGAGCTTCTGAGCTTCCTCATCCAACTGCTTTGCATGTTGAATTTGGTTTTTGATCTCATTTTCACGCTTTTGCATAAAATTGGTGACTGGACCAAAGAGAAACTTTCTGAGAATCAAATATAGGATGAGCGTATTGATCAGCTGGAAGACAAATGTCCAACTCAGTTCCACAAGTCCTAATCTAAGGGCTGCGGTTGCCATATCCATACTCATGTAATACCTCCTAAGTGATTCTATTTAATTAAAGCATTCTCACCAACGGGTTAGCAAATAATAAGATTAACGCGATAACGAGACCATAGATACCTGTTGTTTCTGCAACTGCTGCTCCGAGAAGCATCGTTCTGACGATATCGCCTTGAGACTCAGGTTGTCTACCTACAGCTTCAGCACCTTTACCAGCTGCGTAACCTTGGCCGATACCAGGTCCGATACCTGCGATCATCGCAAGACCTGCGCCGATTGCTGAACATGCGAGAATTAAAGCTTTACCAGTAATTAAAGTTTCCATAATAAAATTCCTCCCATAAAACAATAATAGTCATTTACTTTTGTGTCTTTTCGTTTAGAACGTTCTAAAGCTATAATCTTAATAATGGGTTGGCAAACAAAAGAACCAATGCGATTACGAGTGCATAAATACCTGTTGTTTGAGCAACTGCTTGTCCAACTAACATCGTTCTGACGATTTGAGACTGCATCTTAGGACGTTTACCAGTGGCTTCAGTGCCTTTTCCTGCAGCATAGCCTTGACCGATACCAGGACCAATCCCAGCAATCATGGCAAGTCCAGCTCCTATGGCAGAGGCCATAATGATTAGCGCATTACCTTCTAGATTGACCAGTGGATTTCCAAAAAGCATGATGAGTGCTACAACGAGTGCTAGGATTCCTGACGTTTCAGCAACTGCTGCGCCAAGTAACATGACCATCGTCGTCTCACGTGCTGCTTTTGGATTTCTCGAAACGGCTTCTGCACCTTTTCCAGCTGCATAACCCTGACCAACACCTGGTCCTATTCCTGCAATCATTGCAAAACCAGCACCTATGGCAGTGGCTGCCAGTACTATAGCTTTAGGTTCGAAACTCATCAGCCAATTAAAAAAATTGACGATAAAATTGCTATTTTCCATGAGTTCACCCCTTTAATTGATATTACTCCATTGCACCTGAAATAAATACCATTGATAGCATTGTGAAGATAAATGATTGCAACAAGCCCGCAAATAAATCAAAGTAAATATGAAGTACTGCTGGGACACCTGCTTGAAGCAAAGGAATTGCTAGGCCAAACAGCATTTCCGTAAATCCACCAAGTGCGCCGTATAATAGCGACATGATAATTACGCCTGCTACGATGTTACCAAAAAGACGGAAGCCTAAAGATACAGGATTCGCCAATTCTCCAATAATGTTAAGTGGTAACAGTAACGGCATCGGCTGTAAAAAACCCTTCGTGTAATTGCCAATTCCTTTGCTTTTAAGTCCAAAGAACTGGGTCAGCACAAATGTGGTAATCGACAGACACATGGTCGTATTTAGGTCTGCTGTTGGTGGTCTGAATCCCAACAACCCAATGATGTTGGAAATCCCGATGAAGAACAGAAGCGTTCCGACAAAAGGTGCAAACATGTAATTACGCTCGCCCATGTTCTGCTTCGTTAGTCCATTGATGACACTAACAATCTGTTCGACGATGAGTTGAAGACCCTTTGCTTCTTTTTTCATATTGCGCGTTGCCACGATGGAAAAAATGAACAGTACTGCGATGATTAACCACGTTACGGTAACCGTCTCAGATACTGGAATATTTCCAATGTGGAACGCTATGCGTGGTCCAAAACCTTCAGTGCCCACTAGATTCATCCTCCTTTCTTCTAAAAATATTTCTGAAGTAATTCTTATCACCCATAAGGTTACTAATTAGGATGATAATCTTGATGATGACGAGGCCAAGGATTGTACCTAGTACATTTATATAAGGCGCCACAATGGAGACAAATAAAACCACTGCAGTCACGATATACCTTATAAAGTATTTGATGACGGTGAAGCTTTGAGCTTTCTCAGGCGGCATATGCACTGCCCTATTTAATGTATTCGCAAGTTCGATAAAATTGAGCACACTTATGGCTGAGCCGAAAATCAATCCGAGGATAAATGCTTGTGGGTCTTTAAATAGGAAGAAACTTGCTGCGATGACGAAAAGATCGACGATGATTAGCGTTCTGATAATAAACGTTTGTGTCTGTTTGATGGTTGCCATTTTTACCGCCTTCACTTAATTGAAAATTGCATTTTCACAGTCATTGAAACCATTATATCACTTCTGTTAAAGTTTGTTAATTATTTATTAATATGCAGTAACATATAAATTTTATTATTCAGTTTTGGACTCTTTGGAATATTCTGACTTTTAAATGCATAAATAATCATCACTGGTCTATTCTATCATTTCTATGTTCATTATTACTGCCCTCGGTTTTCTGCTTCTCTTTTAAGCTTTTTTCAAACTTTTGAACATAACGACTAGGGGTCTCGACATCATCATACTCCTTCGCCTTCTGTTTGGATAGTACGTATAAATTTCTAAATGCAGAACCCACTCCAAGCAGGATAAAAATAATAAGGAATATGCCATTGGTCTTCAGATAGCCATCGATAAAAGCACCGAGCAAAACACCACCTACGATAGGCACGAGCATCATAATCCCCACTTGAGAGATTAGCGCCAAGTTTTGCAATATGCTTTTACTGGACTTTCTCAAACCCGACATATTCCCACCTCATTTGTTGATGCTAGAATAACAATACCTCTCATTATAGCATATTTTCACAAAGTTATGAAATATCTTTGTAACATTTACTTCGAATTTCTCCAATTTTTTATGGCGTCCACGATTCGACCGCACGCCTTACCATCACCATATGGATTAACAGCTTCCGACATGCTTTTATAGGTGGCTTCATCACGAATAAGCTGCGAAGTGATGCGATAAATCGCCTCAAATTCGACACCCGCAACCACGACAGTGCCTGCTTCTACTGCTTCTGGGCGTTCTGTCTCAGTTCTTAGCACCACCACTGGCTTACCCAGCGCAGGCGCTTCTTCCTGTATACCCCCTGAATCCGTCATAATCAGCGCACAGCGGTTTTGGAGGTTTGCAAACGATTCATACTCGAGCGGTTCAATCACATGGATTCTATCATGACCACTCAGGTGCTTATCGGCGATTGCCCTTACAGCTGGGTTCATATGAATCGGGAATACCACTTCCACTTCCTCATGATCCTCAACAATCTTTCTCACTGCACCAAAGATATTTTCCATAGGCTCGCCTAGATTCTCTCTTCGGTGTGCCGTCATAAGAATTACTTTTCTGTTTTCGTAATCGATGGTATTGAGTAGTGGGTTTTCGAAGGTATAGTCTTCGCGAATAACCGTCATAAGTGCGTCGATTACCGTATTGCCCGTCTTAACAATCGACTGTACATTAATACCCTCTTTTTTAAGATTCTCAACATTTCCTTCAGTAGCGGCAAAGTGAAGTGCCGAAAGCTGAGAAGTCAGCCTTCTATTCATCTCTTCGGGATATGGGCTGTATGGATTTCCGCTTCTTAAGCCGGCTTCCACATGTCCAACTGGAATCATCTGATAGAATGCAGCGATGGCACCTGCAAAAGTCGTCGATGTATCGCCATGTACAAGGACGATATCTGGCTTCTCTTCCTTCAATACCGATTCTACGCCTAAGATGACACGCGATGTAATCTCACTGATGGTTTGCCCTGCCTTCATGATGTTTAAGTCATGCTTTGGTTTAATATCAAACAAATCGAGCACTTGGTCTAACATTTGACGGTGCTGAGCTGTAACGCACACCACAGACTGTATTTCTGGATCCGCCTCAAGTGCTTTCACGAGCGGCGCCATTTTAATCGCTTCAGGTCTTGTTCCGAATAAAGTCATGACTTTAATCATAAATTCCTCCATAACCAATCATATTTTAAAAAAAGCCTTCGATTTATCGAAGGCTTTAGTAATTCATAGGTTTCCGACGATGTTAGTGGTCTTTCTTTTGAAGCAAAAGTGCACGATTGATGGGGATAAACACGACAATCGCCGCTAATCCTAACAAGACACCCGCGTGAAGCCAGTTTTGCTTTAAAAGTGCAATTGCGCCAGCGCCTAGTAACGCGCTGATCAAATACATCGACAAGACGGTTTTTTTCTGCCCCAAACCGATAGACATCAATCGGTGATGCAGATGGCCTTTATCCGCTTCCATAATGGGCCGCTTGTTGATCAACCTTCTTAGAATCGCAAATGCCGTGTCAAAAATCGGAACACCAAGCGCTAGAATTGGCACAACCACCGTAATGGCTGTCGCGCCTTTCAGTGCTCCCTCAACGGATACTGCCGCTAGGACGAGACCTAAGAATAACGCACCTGTATCCCCCATAAAAATTTTAGCAGGATTAAAGTTGTACGGTAAAAATCCGATTGAGCTTCCCGCGAGTATCAAAGTGATCATGGCGGCATCGTATCGGTGATTTAAAATGGCGATATAGCTTAGTGTTACAGCTGCTATGGCAGAAATTCCCGCCGCAAGTCCATCAAGGCCATCGATGAGGTTAACGGTATTAGTAACGCCCACTATCCAAATCACTGTTATAGGAAGCGCTGCCCAGTTGCTTACTTGAATGACACCGGAATCTCCGAAGAAATCGGTGAAGTAGTTGATCTTATATCCTGAAAACACCAGCACCAAAGCCGCTACGATCTGCATTAACAGTTTGATCTTAGCGCCAAGCGGCTTAATGTCGTCTATCATTCCTGTGACGAGTACGATTAGTGATGCGATAAATAATCCGACGAGCTTGACTGTCGAAATATTGGAAAATAAGAACATACTTACAAAGAAGCCTGTAAATATCGCGATACCTCCCCAGAGGCACATCGGTGTCTTATGCATTCTTCGATCGTCTTTAGGGATATCGACTGCGCCAAAACGCCGCGCAATCCTAATCACAAACGGCGTCATTATGAAACTAATCAAACCTGCGATGATGGCTGGTATATACATTTAGCACCTCAAAACTATTTTGTTCCGAACAAACGGTCTCCTGCATCGCCCAAACCAGGTACGATATAAGCATGGTCGTTTAATTTCTCATCGATGGCTGCGATATAGATATCCACATCAGGATGCGCCTTTTGAAGCGCGGCGATTCCCTCTGGACATCCGATCAGGCAGACAAATCTGATGCTGGTAGCACCACGGTCTTTTAAGAACTGAACCGCAGCAGATGCTGATCCACCAGTAGCAAGCATCGGATCGACGACGATCAAATCTCTTTCATTGATATCTGTTGGAAGTTTGCAGTAGTATTCAACTGGCTCGAGCGTTTCTGGATCTCTATATAAGCCGACATGACCAACTTTTGCAGCTGGCAAAAGATTTAAGAATCCGTCTACCATGCCGAGGCCAGCTCTGAGGATTGGAACGATACCGAGTTTTCTACCTGCAAGCATTTTCGTTTTTGCTTTACAAATCGGCGTTTCGATTTCAACTTCTTCAAGTGGCAAATCACGTGTTACTTCGAAGCATAAAAGCATCGATACTTCTTTTACTAACTCTCTAAACTCCTTTGAACCTGTATCTTTGTCTCTGATTAAACTCAACTTGTGTTGAATGAGCGGATGATTCATTTCATATACTTTACTCATAGCTGCACCCCTTATAGATAGTTTTCTTCGATAGTTCTGATTTTATCCACACGTCCTGCATGACGGCCACCTTCAAATGATGCGCCGAAGAATTCGTCGATGATTTTAAGCGCAAGACCCTCTCCAACCACACGCTCGCCAAGGGCGATGATGTTTGCGTTGTTGTGTCTTCGAGCCATTTCTGCACTAAACGTGTCGCTGACAGGTGCAGCGATGATGCCTTTAACTTTGTTGGCTGCGATGGATATGCCAAGCCCCGTCCCACATACTAAAACGCCTAACTCACAATCTCCTGATGTGATGGCATTTGCAACTCTGAGTGCATAATCCGGATAATCTACGGATTCCTTGCTCTCACAGCCAAAATCTACAACCTCATAGCCTTTCTCGATCAAATGCGCCTTAATGACAAGTCTTAGATTAAATCCGCCATGGTCTGAGCCCATTGCAATTCTCATTTCAGCCTCCTCTATTTAGTTTAAAATCCTTATCCATTATAAGATTTGTAGCCCTAAAAAGCAAATTAAATTCTCGTTACTTTGCCTTCAGAGGCCTTCTTTAGCCGGTTCATGATGGCGCCACCAAGTCCCTTTTCTTCGACCCCTCTGACCAAAATGACGTCGCATCCGCGTTCATCAAAGTCCCTGAGCGCCTCAAAAAGGACTTTCCCGTACACCGAGAGGTCCTTCGCACTCCCTGCGGAAATGAACACTACACGATCCGCTATCAGAGCATCCGTTTTGATTAGGCGCGACAGCACTTCGAGGTCCTCACTAAATGTCAGGATGCCCACTTTTTCCGCCCCCTCCATCACCAGCCTGTGTGCTTCGGTATCAAAAGTTCTAATCACATCTGTTGTTGTGCCAATATAAACCTGCACATGTGCATCCGGCGCATAGTGACGATACTTCATGCCAGGGGACTTTGCCGCTCCTGAAATATCGATAATCGCCCCTGTGATGGCTGGATCGACCTCGCAGAATCCCACAACCGCCGCTATTTCTTCCTGGGTCACTTTACCAGGTCTTAATATGACAGGAACATCACCAGTAACATCTAAGACTGTGGATTCTAACCCCACTTCTGTGTTGCCACCTGCAACGATGCAGTTCACACGTCCTGCAAGGTCTTCTATGACATGTGCCGCCGTCGTCGGGCTTGGTTTGCCGGACAAATTTGCTGAAGGTGCAGCGATGGGTTTCCCCGAGAGGGCGATGAGTGTCTGTGCCACTGCGTGGTTCGGCATACGGACCGCGACGGTATTTAAACCACCCGTCACTTTCATTGGCACCGCAGAAGTCTTTTTAAAGACAAATGTAATCGGTCCCGGCCAAAAGGCAGCCATGAGGTCCCACGCATAAGGCTTCACCTCTTCAGCAAGTAGCACCAACATGTCGAGTGAAGCGATGTGCACGATTAGCGGGTTGTCGGATGGGCGACCCTTCGCGCGATAAATTTGATCGATGGCTTCATCAGAAAGGGCATTTGCACCGAGTCCGTAAACCGTTTCAGTGGGAAATGCCACTGTTTTATCCGCTGCAAGTAGTGCAGCGGCAGGCTTAAGGATTTCAGCCAGTGCCTCACTTGTCATGTTTTCATCGCTTATGGTGATAATTTTCGTCGATAAGTTCATAGGCGTTTATTCTCCTCTATTCAAAACAAGAGCCCCATGCGGACATTACGTCTGACTAGGGCTCTGCTGTCATTTCTATCATATACGTTCATTTACTAGCATTTCACGGTTAAAGCTCCACTTAAGGATCATCGGTGTCATCAAAGTAGTCACAAGCACCATCAGGACAGTTGCTGCCATATCCGCTTCAGATAAGATGGTCATTTGCAGACCCAGATTAGCGACGATAATGGCCACCTCAGCTCGGGGAATCATACCTATGCCGATTTGTAACGACTGCTCCGGATTAAAGCCTGATACACGCGCGCCAAATCCACAGCCGATGACCTTACCGATGGAACCGAAGATGATAAGCATGGAACCGACACCTACCGCTTGAAGGGCAGCGATCAAGTCGATGTCCATACCGATGGATACGAAAAAAATCGGTGTAAAGACCAGCTCTGAAAGTCGGCCCATCTCGTGTGACACACGATGCTTGTACCCTGTCATGGAAAATATGATACCCGCGAAATAAGCACCCGTAATGGCTGCTACGCCAAACGCTTCCGAAACAAACGCTAGCAAAAGACAAATAATCAATGCAAACGAAATCACTGCTTCATCAATGTCGGCCTTATCCGAAAAATGGCGAATGCCTTTCAGAATCAGCCAACCAGCGATAAAGATGACGGCCGATAAAGCGACAAGGTCAAACACAACTCTTTCAACACTATGCGACATCCCCGGTCTGACGATTCCGATGAGGAGTGTCAGTAGCACGATGCCGATCACATCATCGATAATGGCCGCGCCTAAAATCATGATGCCCTGCCTCGATTTCAGCTTTCCAATCTCACGAAGGGTTTGAACGGAAATGCTTACAGAAGTGGCCGTAGTGACGATGCCGAGGAAGATTGCAGACGATTGATCGTGCCCCGGAAAAAACAACATGATGCTGATGAAAACCAAAACTGCAGGGAGGATAACCCCACCTGTCGCGATAAGCGAAGACGAACGCACGGAGCGCCTGAGTTCGTCCACATCGGTTTCCAGACCAGCGATAAACATCAGTAATATAACGCCGATTTGGGCGAAGACTTCTATCAGCTCTGTCTTTTCCATAATGCCGATGCCGAGTATGATGCCTGCGATAATTTGGCCGAGTACCACTGGCTGTTTGAGCTTAGAGCTTAACATCCCTGCTAAATGGGCCACCGCCAGAATGATGGCTATCTCGAGTATGAATAAATAACTAGACTCCATATTTTCCCCCACGGCTATGGACTATTTACTGATTCAGTATACTCCCGACTTCGCCATTTCTCAAGCGCTTTTTAAACTTCGTCTAACGCTTTTAATGCCTCTGTTTGGAAGAAGGTCGTGAGCTCATCGATCATCTCGTCGATTTCGCCATCCATATAACTATCCATTTTGTAAAGGGTTATCGGAATGCGGTGATCGGTGATTCTCGCCTGCGGGAAGTTATAGGTTCTGATTTTTGCACTTCTGTCACCCGTACCAACCTGACTTCTTCTTTGCTCTGCAATTTGCTCGTTTTGCTTGTTGAGCTCAATCTCATATAAACGGGCTTTAAGCACTTGCATGGCTTTCTCTTTATTTGACAACTGTGATTTACCGTCTTGGCAGGAAACCACGAGACCAGTAGGTAAATGTGTGATCCGTACCGCTGAGTCTGTGGTGTTAACGCTCTGACCGCCGTTTCCAGACGATCTGAAAACGTCGATTCTCAAATCATTTTGCTTAATTTCGACCTCGACATCATCTACTTCAGGCAGTACCGCCACTGTGGCAGTAGACGTGTGGATTCTGCCACCTGATTCCGTTTGCGGAATCCTCTGAACGCGATGGGTACCGCTCTCATATTTAAGCTTTGAATACGCGCCTTGTCCTCTAATCAACACAGAGGCTTCCTTGATGCCACCGACACCGGTTTCATTCGTGTTGAGGACTTCCACTTTCCAGCGCTTGCGCTCTGCATAACGCATATAGAGTCTGAGAAGCTCCGAAGCGAATAATCCCGCTTCATCACCGCCTGCACCCGCTCGAACTTCGAGGATGACATCGCGCTCATCGTTAGGGTCCTTTGGTAATAAAAGCTTCTTCACTTCCATTTCCAGCGTTTCTACTTGGCCTTCCAATTCTGAAAGCTCCATTTTCGCCAGCTCGCGCATTTCCTCGTCATCACTTTCGTAGATGATTTCCTTTGCGTCTTCAATCCCTTTCGTTACCGTTTTGTACTCTCTGTACTTAGCAACGATGACTGAGAGCTCCGAATGCTCCTTCATCAGTTTTTGCCAGAGTTTTTGATCACCGATTACTTCGGGGTCTGACAATTTAAGGCTGAGCTCTTCATATTTTTCTTCTGTAAATTGCAACCTATCAAACATGGTTTTCTTGACCTCCAGTCAATGCCTTTCTTCCATATATAAAGCGCGGAATGCCGTTCAAATCTTCGAAATGTCCGACTTCCGTATAATCATTTCTTATTAAAAGCGATTCAATCGCTTCCCATTGGTCGTGTCCCGCTTCGAAGACGAGAAGTCCTCCCTCTGCAAGGTAAACCTGCGCCTCGGGAATCATCCGGCGATAAAGATCTAAACCATCTTCTCCACCGAAGAGCGCTTGTGATGGTTCATTAAGGTGTACCTCTGGTTCCAATTTTTCCTTATCACTCAAGGGAATATAAGGAGGATTTGAGACGATAACGTCGTACAGCCCACGAGGAATCTCATTGAACAAATCACTGTGATACCAAGTAATTCGATGATCAACGCCATGCCTGAAAGCATTGGATTTGGCCACATGAAGTGCGGTTTCTGAAATATCACTACCCGAAAACATAACATCTGGGAGTGATTTAGCCAGTGCAACGACGATGGCACCACTACCGACCCCTATATCGAGAATCTTAAGCGTTTGGTGCTGATGATTACTTGACGACTGCATGGCCTCCACCCATTTGATGATGGTTGATACCAATACTTCTGTCTCTGGTCTCGGAATCAGCACCTGATCGTTTACCTCGAAATCCAAACCGTAAAAGGCCTGTACTCCCAGCAAGTACTGCAGCGGAACACGATCAAGTCGTTTTTGGATCAAGGACTCAAGTACTTGGATCCGATCGGCATCCACTAGCTGCCTACCTTCGATGATAAGGTCGATTGGCTGGCAGTTTAGAACATGGCAGACTAAAGCCTTTGCTTCCACCTGATAAGAAGGTGAAATCATCATTAGTTTTTTTTCAGTATCGCGAAGCATCTCGATTCGATTCATAACACCTCTTAAAAACAAGCTGAACTCGGGTCCTTCTCATCTAAAACGCTTTTAAACGCGATAATCGCCACTTCAAGCTGACGATCGTCCGGTTCATTGGTCGTGATTTTTTGCATCATGAGTCCTGGCCAGCTAAGCGCTCTCACTAGCGGGTGGTTAGATTTGCCCGCCAAACGAATCATTTCGTAGGAGAGGCCTGTAACCACTGGGAATAATACGAGTTTAGTCGCGAGACGCGTTACCACATTGTCCCAGCTGATAAACGTAAATACTAAAATACTGATCATAAGGACGAAAAAGATGAAACTCGTGCCACATCGTGGATGGAGTGTCGTGAATTTTCGCGCATTTTCAACCGTTACTTCCTGGCCACTTTCGTAGCAATGGATCGTTTTATGCTCTGCACCATGGTATTGGAAAACGCGTTTAATGTCTTTCATTTGTGAAATCATCAGAATATAGACGATGAAAATGACGATTTTCATCACCCCTTCTATCGCGCTAAGGATCAGTTGACTTTCAATAACCGTTCTTAAAAAACTCACAAGTGCTGTGGGAACTGCTCCAAACAACACCATGGCAAAGACGAACGCAAAGACGATAGAAAACGCTAAAATAACGTCATCCGCTTTCTTACCTAATTTTGCATAAAGCCATGTTTCGAACTTACCCTTCTCTTCCGTGCCATCACCCTCTACGAAAAATTCTGCAGAATAGGTCAGTGCACGAACGCCGACGATCATAGATGAAATGAGCGCGACAATTCCGCGTATTATGGGAAGTTTTAAAAACTTGATGTCTTTTTTCTTTTTAATATCTTCTACTTTAAGTGTAATTTCACCATCTGGCTTGCGTACGGCGATGGATATTTTATCCTTACCGCGCATCATTACCCCTTCAATCAGCGCTTGTCCACCGATGGAATTCGGTCTTTCTGGTTTATACTCGCTCATGCATTCACCTTCGCTTCTTTATAATCGAAATAGCAGTTCGCGCATAGCGACTCGTATTCCACATGGTTTTCACCGTCGATGGCCACTTGAGCGCCTTCAAAGACAAACTCTCCATTTATTTTTCTACCGTTCAATATCGCTTTTCGGCCACAGCGGCAAATGGTTTTCAGCTCCTCTAAACTATGCGCTAATAAGAGAAGTCGCTCCGAGCCCTCAAATCCCCTCATGGAAAAATCGGTTCTAAGACCGTAACAAATGACGGGAACATTTCCTTTTACCGCGATTTCGAATAATTGATCAATTTGTTCCGCTTTTAAAAACTGGACCTCATCTACGAGTATACACTGTACGGCACCATTTTTCTCCATCCAACGCTTGACCGCATCGATAACATTTTCATCTGTTTTAACTAATAGGTCGACGGTTTTAGTGATGCCTAATCTAGAGACCACTTGGTCGCCGCCTTTGGTATCCGTATAAGGCTTTATGATCATCGCCTGCATGCCGCGCTCTTCATAATTGTGCATAACCTGCATCAGAGCCGTTGATTTTCCACAATTCATGGCGCCATATCTAAAATAGAGTTTCGACATCGTTTTCTCCTAAAAACAAAAAAGGCTAGGACAATCCCATCCTAACCCAATGACCAGCAACTTATTTAAGATTGTATTTTTCTTTGAATTTCTCAGCTCTACCGCCACGCTCCACGTTTTTAACTGTGCCCGTGAAGAATGGATGACACTCAGAACAAATCTCGATTCTAATTTCGCCCTTAGTAGAACCCGTCTTAAAGTTATTGCCACATGCGCAATGCACGTCTACTTGTTTGTAATCTGGATGAATGGATTGTTTCATGTTGTTCACCTCTCTCCTTAACTTATTTATATCAAATAACGATAATCAAATTTCAAGCCTTATCATTGTAACACAACCCGCCAAAAACATCAATGACAATTTGTTAATATTTTCTTACAACCTAAAGATAACGCTCCTAAAGGCGTGCGTTTTATGTTATCATTTATTAGACTACGAAGTAGTTTTAAAATCTGCTTCATACGTTTATGTTAGCATATTTTACAAGATCATTCAAATGGTGGTTCTCATGATTCGAAAAATCGTTATTTCCTTATTATTTACATTATTATTAAGCGGGTCATACGTCTTCGCTTCACCCAATTTAGGCGGAAAGTATACAGAAGGTAACGTGATCCTCTCTGGACAATCTGTTTCGTTTTCTCTTACACCGTTCATCCTGAATGGTGAAATTATGGTGCCTGCAAAATCCTTTAGCGAGAAGATTGGCGCTCAAGTCATCTGGAACGAATCCACCGGTGAGGTCATCAGCTATCGCGACAACATCTATATCAAATATAAACCTGGCGCCGCTACCGCACAAGTAAACGGAAAGGCTAAGACACTTCCTGTGCGGTCGATTCTCTACAAAGGTGAGTTATTCATCCCCGCTTCGTTCGCCGTGAAGTCACACGAGCTCAATCATACCATCAGTGGTACAACCATCAACATCAATTATAAAGAAAATGTTCCCGAATACCAACAATTTGGTTTCAGACATTTCAAGCGCATCAGCTTAGCTAATTGGGGCATCAGCTTTTACATTCCCGAGTACTGGGAAGTGGTTGGTGATGGTTTCAATGTCTATGGGGTAGACAACACCTTTGAATCCTATAAACTCAGCGTTGAACTAATTCCTGATAAAACATACAACAGCCGTTCAGATATGACCAATGCCATTACCGAAGATTTATTCGCCACTTATGGCGATAATCTAACCATCCTATCCACCAGTACTGTTCAAATGGGAGACTATACTGCAGATGTCATCGAATACGAATTAGTCACCTCTGCCTTTAACATGCACCATGTGAAGTACCTATTTTTCGAACAGGGCATCGGCTATGTGCTTACTGGAGAAACCCCTAGTAGCAGTGATCTTGCGGAAAGCCGTGAAATATTCGAGCTTATCTCAGGAACCTTTAGCATCATAAAGCTCACTGTAAACGAAAAACTTGAGCATTACTCGGAATATAATAAATTTTTCGAATACGGTGTGAACCTCACACGCATAACGCACTCCAACATGACGGTAAACAATCAGTTCATACTCTCTGGAACCGTAGAAAATGCCCCTTCAGGCGCATCTGTCGTCGTCACGGTTACGAAGGACCTTAAGTCGCGCTCAACTGTTATTCCATTAGTGGACAACAAATTTAGTGGCGTCATTTACACCCCCTTCGGGCTAGGAAAACATAATGTTTCCATGTATATTACCACAGATGAAATCAACAACACCGGACAAGCCATCTTGAACGCAGACATTATCGGCGCATTGCTTCTCACCTATGATAAGGGCTTAGATTTGTTGACTCAGCAGCTACTTCTTCAAGAACAGCTACCTGAAGAAAATGATCTGGTGTTAAAATTTAGCGCGTTAAATGTAAGCTCTGAGGACATCCAGTACTTACTGCCCTCAAGTTTCATCAATTACGATGTGCAAGCGCTTTATGGCCTATCTACTGCCGCAACCTTTAATTTGTCTAACCAGTATTCAAAAGCAAAGGCTTTATATGAGTGGATGCTCTCTGAGTACACCCTCATCAGTGATCGTCCTATCATCGCCATTCGCCCTGTGGATCAACTCATAACAAACAGCATCGAGCTAAACGAAGTGGAATTAAACTTCCTCTATACTGGGTTACTCAGGTCTGTGGACATACCCGCGCGCGTAATGCGTGGCGTCACAGAAGCGGGAGTAGACTACTGGGTTGAGCTAATGATCAATGGGCGCTGGCTTATCGCTGCACCCGCTATGGAGATGAAACAGTTGCCTGAGCTTCCAGAGTACTTTGGCATCGACCTTAATGACCTCTATCCAAACTACGGCATCATCGAAGAAGTGGATTTATAATGACCATGAGCCATTCACCATGAAATAACGAGAGGAGTTGTTGCCTATTTAATAGGAAACAACTCCTCTATTTTTATGTGCTTAATTCTACTTATATTTAGATTAGACCGAGAATCTTTCTCGCCTCATCTGGCGTCGCTACTTCTCTGCCCATTTCCTTTGCGATTCTCACGATACGCTCAACGAGCTCAGCATTTGAAATGGCAAGTCTACCTTTGCTGTAATAGACGTTATCCTCGAAGCCTACGCGAACGTGTCCACCTAAAATAATGGCCATTACTGCGAGTGGAAGCTCGCTTCTGCCGATACCTGCAACCGTCCATGTCCAACCCTCAGGCAGCTGATTCACCATGAACATTAAGTCTTCTGGCGTACCTGGACAAGCACCTGGAACACCTAAAACAAAGTCCACATGAAGGGGTGCCTTTACGAGGCCTTTCTTCACTAAGGCTTTTGCATTCTCGATCATACCGCGCTCAAACACTTCGATTTCAGGTTTAACACCCATCTCTTGCATTTTAACGGCGAACTTTTCAATATATTCTTCTGAATTCATGAACACATCTGGCCCAAAGTTGCAGGTTCCACAGCTAAGTGTCGCCATCTCTGGCGAAAGATCCACTGGCTGAAGTCTTTGCTCTGGCGTATGCCATACGGCACCACCTGTTGAAGGCTGGAAGATGATATTACATTTTTCTGCGATTTTTTCTTTGATTTGACGGTAAACTTCCGCATCCTGCGTCGGATTACCTTCTGCGTCTCTCGCGTGAATATGCACGATAGACGCACCTGCTTCATAACATTTAAATGCTTCCTCAGCAATTTCATCTGGCGTGATCGGCAAATGAGGCTGTTGCGCTCTCGTAACTTCTGCGCCTGTCAAAGCAGCCGTTATTATCAATTTTTCCATCGTTCCCTCCGACTATCTTCTCTGTTTGTTCTTAGGAACGACGCAAGTACCCACTGCACGGCACACGACGATTGGCTCTTCGAGTACATCACATGCGGATTCATTGATATCAGGTCTCGGAATAATGACCTTTCTCGCTTCAAACACCATTTTTCTAGACGAATTTCCCATTTGAGTAATTTCGCCCACCGCCTCGATATAATCGCCAGCGTAAACAGGTGCTAAAAACTCTACTTTTTCGTAACCCGCAAATAACCCTTCGTCGCCATCTTGACGAATGAGTAACTCTGTGGCCACATCACCAAACAAATTGAGCATTTTAGCGCCATCGACCAAGTTGCCACCGTAGTGTGCGTCGTGCATGCTCATGCGCATTCTAATCATCGATTGTTGACTCATAAAAGTCCCTCCTGTAACTATTTTTAATGATAGTTTCCCTCATATCCTATTGTAGTGGAGGAACGAAGACTGGTCAAGTACGATACACGAGGATGATTGGGCGATGATGGTTCGGCTACGCTTTTTTGGTTTCTTTCGCTGCAGCGATGAAGTCCCTGAAAAGCGGGTGCGCTTTCGTCGGTCTCGATTTAAACTCCGGATGGAACTGAACCGCTAAAAACCAAGGGTGATTTGGAAGCTCGATGATTTCCACCAGGCGTTCATCAGGCGACAGCCCGCTGAAAATAAACCCCTTCGCTAAGAACGCATCTCGGTAGGTGTTGTTGAATTCATAGCGATGGCGGTGACGTTCGTAGATCAGCGCTTCTCCATAAGCCTTGTGTGCCAATGATCCCACTGCCACCTTACAAGGATAGAGCCCAAGTCTCAGGGTCCCGCCCATCTCCTCGACGTCATGCTGCTCAGGCATAAGGTCGATAACCGGTGCAGATGTTAAGGCATTAAGCTCAGAGCTATGCGCATCCGCGTAATCTAAAATGTTTCTAGCAAATTCCACAACCGCCATCTGCATGCCTAAGCAGATGCCGAAGAATGGAATTTTGTTTACTCGCGCATATTCGGTGGCGATAATCTTACCTTCGACGCCTCTAAATCCGAAGCCGCCTGGCACTAAAATACCATCCACACCATTGAGCTTTTCAGACACATTATCACTATCGATTTCCTCAGAATGTACCCAATCGATATCGATGGCCACTTCGTTGGCGATCCCTGCATGTTTTAGCGCTTCAGCTACCGATAAGTAGGCATCTTTAAGCTCTACATACTTTCCAACCAAGGCGATTTTTACGGCACGCTTCAGATTTTTCTCGATTTCCACGATTTTAATCCACTCGGTTAAATCTGGCGTGCGATTCGGGAGCTTTAAGAACTCGCAAACCTTCTCCGCAAGGCCTTCCTCTTCAAGCGTTAAAGGCACTGAGTAGAGTGTTTCGGCATCCAAATTCTGAATGACATTTTTTGAGCTCACACTACAGAATAAAGCGATTTTATCTTTCATCTCCTGAGAGATCGGTTTTTCTGTTCGACAGACGATGAGATCGGGTTGTATACCGATTTCTCTTAACTCTTTAACGGAGTGCTGTGTCGGCTTCGTCTTTAACTCGCCTGATTTTGCTAAATAAGGGAGCAGCGTCAAATGGATATACATGACATTATCGGCACCCACATCGTATTTCATCTGTCTAATCGCCTCTAAAAATGGCAGGGATTCAATATCTCCTACGGTCCCTCCAATTTCAGTGATGACCACATCCGCATTGGTTTCCTTTGCAGAACGCATCAAACGGTCTTTAATTTCATTCGTGATATGCGGGATTACCTGAATCGTCGCCCCCAAATAATCGCCACGACGTTCCTTCGTGAGCACTGACCAATAAATTTTGCCAGTGGTGGTGTTCGAGTTTTTTGAGAGGTTAATATCGATGAATCGCTCATAATGGCCTAAATCCAAATCCGTTTCAGCACCGTCATCAGTGACGAAAACTTCTCCATGTTGATAAGGGCTCATGGTGCCGGGATCGATGTTGATGTAAGGATCGAACTTTTGAATCGTCACCTTCATCCCACGTGCTTTCAACAGCTGCCCCAGCGATGCCGCTGTAATCCCCTTACCTAATGAAGAAACTACACCCCCTGTTACAAAAACAAACTTGGTATCATTACCTGTCGTACCCATCCATAAACTCCTTTCAAAATTAAAATTAGCAGTAAAAACCATAAAAAAAAGAGTGAGAAAGCCCCCAAAAGGATGACTTTTCACTCTTGTTCCTAAGGTTCAAGTAGCCACCCTTATGGGTGTCACTATACCGATTCAATTATAACACTTGAATAGTATATCCACTTCACCTATTGTCGTCAATTAAAATTTATGGTGTTTGAACCGTTATTTTGATTACCTCAAAAATCGTATCCGCAATCGCTTTTCCTTCGATGAATAAAACTTGACCTGCTTTATAGGTTGATGCTTTATAAACACTATTTAATGGGAAAGTTACCGTTCTTATGCGATTGGATTCATCGACTACCAAGAGAATATTTGAGGAATCAACCACTTGAGATACGGTCGCTTTAATACCTGTTGGTTCAGCGACGATTTTTCTGCCGAGCTGAACCTTGATGATGCCACCGATCCCCACATCCACCGTCACATCTTGTTCAAGCCTGAAATCATAAATGCTCAAGGTGTTTTCGCCACCCTCCGTCAACAGCTTGACCTTCGATGATAACGGATAGGTTTCTACTGCACCTGTACTAAGGGTAACCGTCATCTCTGGCGCTTTCTTGATGTGGATTCCCGTAATCTTACCGACGACGGTTTTCGCTTGACCGATATACTCAAGCTTAGTGACCTCGCCGAATTTGAGCGTCGCTTTAACGATATCGCCGCGTTTAAATCCGTTTGCTGCATTTACATATGAAACAGCTGCTCCAAGTTTACTTGAATAGATATTGTTGTTTTCCAGTTTTATCGCGATGTTACCTGGGGCTTTTACATCCACAGGGGTTTCCAAAATGCCGATAAACTCATACAGCTCTGCATAGGCATTGATACGCTTTACATTGAAGCCATCATAGTAAACTTCGATTTTGTAACCGATTTTCAAATCCTTAACATCCGCTTTCAAACCATTGATGGTGACGATAAATTGCCCGTCGTAAATGTTCTTAAAATCGACAGTTTTATTTGCGAGGGTCGTCTTGATGGTTCTACGGTTCTTCTCAAGTCCGATATAATCGGAAACAAGTGCTAACGTGCCTTCAAGTCTATCAAACGTGCGCTCTAAAGCCGCTCCGGTGACGATATCGCCATTCAGCGTCAGTTCAATTTGCGCATCTAAGGTAATCTGATTAAAGGATGCTGGGTTACCAGCAGCCGTTATGACGGCTTGATCTAATACAAAGGTTTTCTGAGTACCCGAGGTATTCTGTACCGTTACCGATAAAGTGGAGTCGTCCACCGCCTTTACCAATCCGCTGAAGATTTTGCTAGTAGCGATACTGCCTGGATCAGTGGAAGTGTTATCAGTAGGCGTCGTAGGGTTCGTCGGTGTCGGGGTCGTCGACGTCCCTTCAGTTCCAGTACTTGGTGTTTGATTATCACCTGTGGTCAATGCTTTATAAAGTCCATTGATAAAAATAGCTAATGTCGCACGGTTGATGGTGGCGTTAGGATTAAACTTGCCAAGTGCATCCCCTTTACTGGAGACGATTCCATGTTCAATCAATAGATTTACATATTTAATGGCGCTAAGCGATATTTCAGCCGCGTCTTTATAGCTTAATAGTATGATCTTGTTCAAATTTTCTTGCTTATAGACATTGAGCGCTTTAGCCACAATCACAGCAGCGTTTATTTTTTTTACATTGGTGAGCGTGGTGCCACTGATGAACACTTTAATTTCATCCAGTGTCAATATGCCATATTCAATGGCATAAGAGAGTGCGGGATAAACATCCGAGCCATAAGGTGCTAGCATGCGAGGAAGTCCTAAAGCCGCAAGGCTTGCATCGTATTTAGTGCTCAGCGCCGCGATTTTTGCATTGTCCAAAAGGCCAGCACCCTTAACTGCACGGTACACCGATACCACTGTTTCAAGATTCGTTACTACCGACTCAGGCTTAAAGGAGCCGTCCGCATAGAGCGGTTGGATGTTCCGGCTAACCATGGTCTGAATTTGAGCGTTTGCCCAATGGGTGGATGACACATCGGTGGCCGCAAGCGCAATGCCGCTATTTCCCACAAGTATGGCACACAGCAACAATACCATCAGTTGACTGAATATCTTACGCGTTTTTTTATGCATTTTATTACCTCCATCTCCTAAGTCCGCTCAAATGCTTGTAAAGTGGACTCTTTGTCTAAAACCATTATATCATGGGGTACTCGTTTTCTTTATTAAATTTATTTTACTCACTGGCATTATAAGGTTAAATGAACTAGGCTTTTATGATAAAATAAGAAATGTGGAAGTTGAAATTTTCCAGTTTCCTAAATACTTAAAAGAGGTTCAGAAATGCCAATCTATGACTATAAAGACTTAAAAATTAACTATATGAGAGAAGGTTCTGGTACCCCCTTATTGTTTCTACATGGATGGGGCGCCGATTTAACGAGCTTTAACGTGCTTACTGACGCGCTAAAAAAGCGCTATGACGTTATCGCGCTTGACTTTCCAGGCTTCGGAAAATCGGACGAGCCCAAAACGCCATGGAACCTCGATGATTACACCGCATTTACCGAGTCATTCACTAAGGACTTAGGGATTATTAATCCTGTCCTTTTAGGCCATTCCTTCGGTGGACGTGTTTCCATCAAACTGGCGAGTAAGGTTAATCCCCAAAAAATCGTTTTGATGAACAGTGCGGGCATCAAGCCAAAACGACCTACCAGCTACTACTTCAGGGTATATGGCTATAAGTTTTTCAGAACCGTGGCTGCGCTACCATTGCTCAAATGGATCCTATCAGAACCATTAGAGGCTTATCGCGCCATCTATTCCAGTAGCGATTATAAACAAGCGTCTCCCATCATGAAACAGGTGTTATCGAAGGTCGTCAACGAGGATCTGAGACACCTACTAAAGGCTATAAACGTTCCCGTATTACTCATATGGGGCGATCAAGACCAGTCGACGCCTATTGAAGACGCGCGATTGATGGAAAAGCTGATTCCAGATGCAGGTCTCGTGGTTTATGAAGGGGCAGGACACTTTTCATATCTAGAACAACCCGCTAAGACATTGACGATCTTAGGCACATTTCTGGGAGGCAAATAATGCATTTTACAATTTTGGGACTGGCAATCATCCTCTTGATGACTTGGCTTAGAAATATCTCGGATGTCCACAGGTTTCAACTGTTTGGTTATTACATGAACCAGACCTTGGCCTCCGTTAAAAAAAATAAAGGCAAACTGCTTCGTCCATATGAAACCCTCTTTTTTCTAGGTGTATGGGGAACGCTCGCCGCACCATTCACATGGTTACGCATTATTGGCGTCCTACTTCTGGTGATTTCGTTTTATTTTGCTAGGCTGATAACCAAGGCCACACCCGCCAAAAAGAAACTGGTCTTTACACCGCGCGTGAAACGCATGCTGGCAACCTCTGCCATCCTGCTATTAGTTGCCGGAACCGTTATGGTATTTTTGCCTGGCGCTCTAAGTGCCCTTCTGGCTTCTCTCATCTACCCACTCAGTTTTCTAATCATTACTGCAGCGAACTTCGTAAACAAGCCTATCGAAAGATTCATAAATGAGGGATATTATAACGACGCGCTTAAGATTTTATCCGCTAATCCTAAACTTACGGTCATCGGCATCACGGGGAGCTATGGTAAAACCAGTACGAAGAACGTCCTTTACACCATGCTGTCAAAGGATTTTAACGTGCTGATGACACCTGAAAGCTTCAATACGAAAATGGGGCTTACACGCACCATAAGAGAACACTTGCGTCCGACCCATCAAATTCTGATCGCCGAAATGGGTGCTAAAGAAGTGGGTGATATCAAAGAGCTCTGCGATTTCGTAAAACCCACTTACGGCGTTATCACTTCCATCGGCCCGCAGCATTTGGATACGTTTAAGACATTTGAAAACATCATCTCCACAAAAGGAGAATTGTTTAAATACCTGGCACCAAATGGCACAGCATTCGTAAACGTAGACGATGAGCATGTTCGTAACATCAAACTTAGAGATGACGTCACTGCAGTTCGCTATACTGCTGATGACCGGATCGAATTTTCTCCAGATTATTACATCGAGGCGGTTTCAGTTTCGAATACCGGCTCTAGTTTCACCCTAGTTCAGCGAAAAACGGGGAAAAAAATACGGCTCTCGACTAAACTTTTAGGACGTCATAACCTATCAAACATTATCGCTGGCATCGCCATCGCCCTTCAACTCGGTGTTTCCATGGACCGCCTACCCGTGATGACAGCTGACCTAAAGCCCGTAACCCATCGTCTTTCAACACGTAGAGTAAATGAGACTTATACGGTTCTGGATGATGCGTTCAACTCGAATCCTGTGGGCTCGAAGATGGCACTGGAAGTCCTTTCCCAGTTTGAAGGCAATAAAAAAATAATCATTACACCCGGGATGGTTGAACTCGGTGATCAAGCCTATGAATTAAACAAACAGTTTGGCGCTGCAATTGCAGAAGTCTGTGATTTTACGATTCTGGTCGGCAAAAAGCAAACTGCCCCTATTCAAGATGGACTTAAAGAAAAATCATACCCAGAACGTCAGCTGTATATTGCAAGCAACTTAAATGACGCCTTCAGAAAGCTTCATGAAATAGTCGCCCTTAACGATGTGGTGTTAATCGAAAACGATTTGCCAGATACCTATAACGAATAAGGAGTAATCATGATTCATATTGGAGTATTTTTCGGAGGTCCAAGTGTCGAGCACGAAGTCTCCGTCATCACGGCGCAACAAGCCATCGCCCAACTAAAAAAAATGACCGACTATAAAGTGGTTCCCATCTATATTTCTAAGCAAAACCGATGGTATACTGGAGACTATTTGTTGGAAGTCGAACATTTCAAAGATTTAAAAAAGGTGATTGCCGAATCGAAGCAGGTTAGTCTCGTAAAGGGCGAAAGAAATGCCCTCTTGATTCACAATCCAGTAAAACGCTTTACTGATGCTTTAATCGACCATATCGATGTCGCGTTTCCCATTATACACGGTACCGGTGGTGAAGATGGCACCCTTCAAGGTTTCATCGAGCATCTGGAAATTCCTTATGTGGGTTGTAATGTGCTGGCGGCAGCCCTTACCATGGATAAAATCGCCTCTAAATTATTCTTACAAAGCTCAGGGATCCGCGTCGTGGAAGGCGAATGGTTCTATACGCACCACTGGCTCAGCTATCCGAACGACATCGTCGATGATTTGGAAAAGAAGCTTAAGTATCCGATGATCGTCAAACCTGCTGATACTGGATCAAGTGTCGGTGTTAAGCCTGCTAAAAACAGAAATGAGCTCATCGAGGCCATCGACTTCGCTAGACTATTCTCAACCCGAATCCTCGTGGAGCGCATGCTGATCGGGATGCGTGAAATCAACATTTCCGTTCTAGGGGACAGCGAAAAGCTCGAGCTTTCCGTTTGCGAGGAGCCCATCACCACCAGTGAATTTCTCACCTACGAGGATAAGTACGTTAGCGGTGGACAGACGAAAGGCATGTCTTCGGCGAAGCGTCAAATTCCTGCAGATTTGACGCTAGAGCTCCGAAGCGAAATTGAGCGTATGGCCGCTGAAGCCTTTATCGCACTTGATTGCGCTGGTGTTACTCGCATCGATTTCATGATTGATAAACAAACAGGTCGCCCTTATATCAACGAGTTTAATACCATTCCAGGTTCACTTTCCTTTTACCTCTGGGAAGCGACTGGGAAGCCATTCACTGAGATGTTACAAGCGATGATCGATGCCGCATACCGCGGTTATCGCCGTAAACAAGCCTTAACCCGTTCCAATGAAATAAATATATTATCTACGGCAGACTTAAAAGGACTAAAAAAATAAGCGCGATGTTAAATACAGCGCCAAACATTATTGGTTAGTGGGGGGAACACTATGGAAAAAATACTGATTGTTGAAGATGATCTTCAGATTCAAACGCTCATCCGGGATTATGTCAATGCGTCTGGTTATATTGCAGTGACTGCATCTGATGGGGAAGAAGCCTTACAAAAATTTGAATCTGAAAAACCAAAACTCGCACTTCTAGACATTATACTCCCTAAAATCGACGGATTTGAGCTCTGTCGTAAAATTCGAAGCGAATCTACAATCCCCATCATCATGATCAGTTCTAAAAAGGAAGATACGGATAAAATACTTGCGCTTGGATTAGGCGCTGACGATTATATCGAAAAGCCATTTAGTCCTAGAGTTCTTATCGCAAAAATCCAGTCACAATTCAGAAGGGTGAACGTCCTTTCTGGCACACCTCAATCCGAGACCTTTGCGATTCGCGATTTGGAGCTTGATGTAAAAGCGAGAACCGTAAGCGTTAAGGGTGAGCAGGTTCCCTTTTCAGTGAAAGAGTTCGAAATTCTTCATTATCTCATGCTCAATAAAAACCAAGCCCTTTCAAGAGAAAAAATCTTCGATGAAATTTGGGGATACAATGAGTTTGGCGATATTAACACCGTCACAGTCCATATGCGAAAAATCAGGGAAAAAATTGAGCTAGATCCTTCCAATCCTGAATATATCGAGACGGTATGGGGAATCGGCTATAAGTTTAAAGGTTAGTTTATGAAAAATAATCGTTTTTCACTTAGAGCGCTCATTATCCTTTCACTCGCTGGCATTTTACTCATCAATACTCTGGTGATGATCTATTTCATCGTCAGTTTTGATTTCCAGGAGGTGGCCGGGAAAGACATTGTCGAGAACCCTTATCTATGGCTAGGCGTTTTTATGGTGCTCGTCATCCTATTTTTCATGACACTCATCATCATCATCAATAAGGCGATTTTTGAACCTATTTTTGCCATGAAGCGCGCTGCCGAGCATATCAAATCGGGAAATCTAAACTATCCAATCGTCTACGATGCAGAAAATGAAATAGGTGATTTTTGTCGAGAATTCGATAAAATGCGTATTCGTCTTAAAGATACCATTCAGGAGCAACATGAGATCGAAAAAAGGCGTAAGCGTTTAATTGCCAGTATTACGCATGATCTTAGGACGCCACTGACATCGATTAAAGGATATGTTGAGGCGATTCAGGACGGTATCGTCAAGGATCAGGAGACCTACGAAAAATACCTGGAAACCATCAGCGACAAAGCTGATTATCTGAACCATCTGATCGATGACCTCTCTGTCTATACCAAGCAGGAACTCGGAGAATTTACCCTCAATCGCGAAAGACTTAACTCAGGGCGACTTCTCAACAGCTATTTCGATCATAAAACTGAAGATTTTAGGGAGCTTCCTCTGACCTTGATTCTTCACAAGCCTTTTATTTCAACATTTATAAATGTTGATCCGTATCGGTTTAATCAAATTCTCGAAAACTTGATCAGTAATGCACAAAAATATGCAAATAATGTCATAGAAGTGCGTACCCGTGTGGTAAATTATCACTTGCAAATCACCATCTCAGACGATGGTGATGGTATTCCAGAAGATGTCATCTCTAACATTTTCGATCCATTTTTCATGGTCAACAAAGTTAAGGACCAAAAGGAAAAAGGGGGCTCTGGACTTGGCCTCGCCATCGTAAAACAATTGACGGAACGACATGACGGCTTCATTTCCGTTAACAGCATCGTTGGAAAAGGGACAACCTTTACAGTAGATTTTCCTCTGGATCTATAAGGTATCTATGCCAAATTCTAGTATCAGGTGATTGATTAAATATGAGGTGACGTTATGAAATGTCCTAATTGTAGTTTTATGAATTCTGAGGATTCAAAGACCTGTAAAGTATGTGGTTTCGAATTAAACGTTCGCCCCTATGTAACCAAGAAGCGAACCATCGACGCTGAAGAAGAGGCTGAACTTGATTCTGTTCTTAAATCTTTGTTTGGAAAGGATGAAGATGATCCATTAGATGTTGCCACGACCTATCGTCTTTTGAAGAATAAACGTGACATTAAACAAGAGGCGGAAGAGACGACGCCTGTCGCAAGCACACCTAAAAACGACATTTCTCCTCCACTCGTCCCGGACGCCACTACGCCACCTGACACTTCCGTCGGTAACGATGAGGAGACGGATTCTGATTCAAACGATCGACCGGCTTATAGCTTACGCATTATCATCGCCACATTCGGCGTATTGATTATACTTATTGCACTTTTCAAAGTGGGACTTCTGGATGCACCTTGGCGATACGAAAAGGATGACGCCGAAATAATCGAGGCAACTGAGGCGCTCACTGAGCCCACCACAGTGAGCTCGACGATTGAGGCAATCAATATAGGCGATATGCCCGCTATGGTACCGATCAACAACTTCCTTAATGAACTCTCTGGTTTTATCAACAAAGGCAATTTAGTGATTCTTGCTGATTTTAAAAGGTCACAAGATGCCCTTGAAGTACTTACACCCTTTGCAAATATCGGTAATCTGGAAAAAATAGCGTCCTATGAAGTCGTCAGCAGTGACGTAACGGATCAAAATGGGATATTCACCGTCAGCACCCAGCTGAATCGATTGATTAACGGCCAGCAAACTGTGGTCAATGCCATTTGGGATTTCACGGTGATCAATCAATCGGGCACATGGAAAATTGATGCTATAGGCGTTCAAACAGACGGCCTAATTATCGCTTCTAAGCCTATGGAGACGACGGAGAACCTTTCGGCTACCCAGCCGCCTAGCACTGAGGCGCCTACTGAGAAACCAACGCAACCAACAACACCATCTACCACAGAGGCTGTGACGCAAACCACAACTGAGGCCGCGGCGCTGTCTGGTTTTATCAGTAGTGGCGGTTTCAGTGGCGGTTTAGGGTCATTTGGTCAGGATGTCGCCTTTGCACGTTATGGTTATCACCAGTCTTATGAGCGAATCGTATTCGACATCTATGAGTGGATCGGCGGCGAACCTAGCACACGTGCTGAAAAGATCACACTTTATGCCACGAATATTAGCGCCGATGGCAAGACCATTTCCATTACATTAAACGGTGCCATCGATGCCTATGCCAGATCTTCCGGAATCGATCTTAAAGGAAGCCCAGTGATCAAGTCTGTTGACTATATGGATCCTGGTAATGGAGATGCTGTCGCCATTATCATCAGTCTCTCTCAAAAGAGTCAGTATAAGGTATTTGAACTGAAATCACCAGCTAAACTCGTCGTCGATATCGCACCACTTAATTAACAAACAACCCCCCATCAGAAATCTGATGGGGGGTCTTTTTGTTGTTTTACTATTCAATTTTGTTTAACGTACCAGCTTCACTATAAGCATAATGATGAGCAAGGGAACAATTACCACTGATACAAAAGCCAATACCATGCCTACTGCTCCGACGACGAGACCGATAGCTCCACCGATGATTCCGAATATGCCGCCGAGAATACCGCCGATAGCGCCAAAGAGCCCGCCGACGACACCACCCACTACACCACCAATACCACCTATTAAAGTACCCAGTCCGCCAAAGACAAAGCCAAAGACTGAGCCGAGAACTTTAAAGGGAAGTGCAAGGAGTGAACCAACGGGAATAAAGAAGGCAATCACGCCAGCGATGAGTAAATAGGGGAGCATCTTCTCGAATGTGTAACCTTTGTTAAACAATACCTTTGCCAAAATGGCCATAATGATTATCGCAAATATCATAATTACCTCCATCTATCTTAGACCTTCGTCTGTTTTTCTATAACCATCATACGACACCCAGTTATAAAACGCGTTAGCCTAAGATTAGAATACGGTAAGAATCATAATTCTTTAGATTAATCTTGTACTTTCTTCGTTTCGTTGATCTTCTTAAGCTCTTCCACTAAAAACGGTAACACTTTATGAACATCCCCGACGATACCAAGGTCAGCCACTTCAAATATCTTAGCGCCTTTGTCTTTGTTGATGGCTACGATGAGCTCAGCTTCTTCCATACCAGCGACGTGTTGGATGGCACCTGAAATACCGCAAGCGATATAAAGGTTTGGTCTTACTGTCTTACCTGTTTGGCCTACTTGACGGTCATGATCCATCCAGCCTGCGTCAACTGCTGCTCTCGATGCTGAAACTAATCCATTAAGTTCATCTGCAAGGTCATAGAGCAATCCGAAGTTTTCTGCTGAACCGACGCCGCGACCACCTGAAACTAAAACGGTTGCTTCTTGAATATCTTGCTTTTCGTCTGTTTCTTTCTCAAACGAAAGGATTTCTACGAAATTTCTATTCTTTTCGATAGTCACTGGGAAGTGAACCACTTCACCCTTACGCGCATGGTCTCTTTCCATTTTGGTCATTACACCCGGACGTACAGTCGACATTTGTGGTCTGTGGTCAGGGCTGATGATCGTCGCCATAATATTACCACCAAAAGCAGGACGCGTCATCAACAGCATACGGTCCTCTGAAACGTCAAGCGACGTACAGTCTGCTGTAAGGCCCGTCTCCAGTCTCGCTGACACGCGTGGCGCTAAATCTCTACCGATTGAAGTCGCGCCGAATAAAACGATTTCTGGCATTTCAGATTTTACTGCTTGAACCATCGCCTGTGTATAAGGCTCAGTTGAGTAAAGTTCTAATGATGGGTCATCAAGGATGAGCACCTTATCCGCACCATATTCAATTAAAAGCTTACTGTGCTTTTCCACATCTTTTCCAATTAATGCTGCTGTCACCCCAACTCCGAGTTCATCTGCAATTTTTCTACCTTTTCCAAGGAGTTCAATTGATACGTTTTGCACTTCATTAAAACGTTGCTCGATATACACGAGCACGCCTTTATAATCATTAATATTCATGAGACTCCTCCTAGATAATAAATTTCTCTTGCAGTTTATCGACGATGGCGATTGCCAGTTCTTTTGGTGATCCTTCCACCACTTTACCAGCTGACTTCGCCCCTTTAGTAAAGGATTTCTTAACTTTCGTCGGCGAGCCCTTTAATCCCATTTTCTCGACATCCGCTTCGATGTCACTGAAGCCCCATGTTTCAATTTCAAGCGCTCTATGCGCATCAATAAGGCCCATTACAGACATATAACGCGCTTCGTTAAGCTCTGCTAATGCCGTAATCAGACATGGATAAGCAACTTTTATCTTTTGGAAACCATCTTCAAAGCTTCTCTTAACGATGGCATACGTGTCGTGGTGTTCAAAAGCTGACACATATGAAATCTGAGGTAAATTTAAATGCTCCGCAATTTGTGGTCCTACTTGAGCCGTATCGCCATCGATTGCTTGACGGCCAGTAATCACCAAATCAAAATCTATTTTCTTAAGTGCAGCGGCAATCGTCGTAGAGGTTGCTAATGTATCTGCACCTGCAAATACACGGTCAGTCAATAATATTACGCGGTCAGCACCCATAGCATAAGCTTCCTGGAGTGCAACCTTCGCTTGTGGTGGGCCCATGGTTACTACTGTAATATGAGCGCCAAATTCATCCTTTAATCTAAGCGCTGCTTCGAGACCTGCTTTATCATCTGGGTTGATGATGCTTGGGACACCATCGCGAATCAGCGTTCCTGTCTTAGGATCTAAACGCACTTCGTTCGTATCTGGAACTTGCTTTATACATACAACAATTTTCATCGTCAATCCTCCATTCACTACTTCAATTCAGGCGCAGAGATTACCATACGCTGCACTTCGCTCGTACCTTCGTAAATCTCTGTAATTTTAGCATCTCGCATCATGCGCTCAACAGGGTATTCACGTGTATACCCGTAGCCACCATGAAGCTGGACCGCTTTTGTCGTCACTTCCATAGCAACTTCTGAAGCGAAGAGCTTCGCCATCGCTGCTTCTTGTGCGTAAGGGAGCTTTTTCTCCTTTTTGTACGCAGCGTTATAAACCAAAAGACGAGCTGCCTCGATTTTGGTTTTCATATCAGCGATTTGAAATTGAGTGTTTTGGAATGCAGCAATTGGCTTGCCAAACTGCTTTCTTTCTTTTACATATTTAACGGTTTCATTATACGCGCCTTGTGCGATACCCAGTGCTTGCGCAGCAATACCAATACGGCCGCCATCTAAGGTCATCATCGCGATTTTAAACCCTTTACCTTCGCCACCTAACATATTTTCCACGGGGATTCTGCAATCTTCAAAAATAAGCTCACAAGTACTAGAACCTCTGATGCCCATTTTGGCTTCCTTTTTACCGATAGAAAAACCTGGGGTTCCCATTTCAACGATAAATGCAGAAATGCCTTTTAAACCTTGCGCGCGATCGGTCATCGCGATTACGATGTAAATATCTGCATAGCCAGCGTTCGTGATGAATATCTTGCTGCCATTCAAGATATAGGAATCGCCGTCTTTAACCGCGGTTGTCTGTTGACCAGATGCATCTGTACCTGCGTTTGGTTCAGTTAAACCAAATGCTCCGATTTTTTCGCCTTTAGCTAGGGGAACTAAAAACTTCTGTTTCTGTTCTTCAGTACCGAACTCATAAATTGGTGCAGCACAGAGTGAAGTATGTGCTGAAAGCACGACTGAAGTCGTACCACAGGCGACACCTAACTCTTCAACAGCGTTGATATACTGCCAGTAAGTTCCACCAGCGCCGCCGTACTGTCTTGGGAATGGGATGCCCATCATGCCAAGTTTTGCCATTTTTTTAACAGTTTCTACTGGGAATCTTTCTAAATCATCTACTTCCGCAGCAATTGGTTCTACCTCATTCTTTGTAAACTTTCTGAACAGTTCACGCATCATGAGGTCTTCATTTGTCAATTCAAAAGTCATTTTTCTCCCTCCGTTTGTTAATAATTTAACTGTAAAACTCAAAAAAAATAAACTATCCCCATGACAACATTTTAACATTCGTTCGTTAAAAAGTCCAATAGGATAATTCATTTTGATGGAGAATTTACGGAAACTTTACAAATCGAAAGATTAAAAGCATGACGACTAAAATAGCTGCTAAATAGAGATAAGAACGATACCTTACTTTCTTGATTCCCTTGCCAAATCGATCTTCATACAAAATTTTATTCTTAAAGCTTAAGTCCTTATCAAACTCATGGTAAAGCTCAGTGGGAAAATCGATAATTTCCTTAACCTCTCCTGTATATAAAGCATGTACCACTTCGTAATCTTTTAGTGGCACCCATAACTCATATCCTCTGCCTTCCTCTGAAGGTTTAACACGGGTTCTCACGCCTATCTCTGCTAGCCGCTTTTCAAAGGCAAGAAAGCATCTATCATCAGCTGCATTTACATTCTTATCGACCATTTTCCATTCATACAACTTCGCGAGGTGCTCGTGTGTCATGGTTTGCTCCCTTCCTCTAACGATATGATTCTTTCGATAAGAATCGCTTTATCCGCATCGTCCATCACGACACCATTAATGACGTCCATAAGTGAATCGGCGCCATTCTCCGTCGTATAAAGCGTATACTCTCCAATAAAAGTTTTAATTTCCAGCTGTTTAGCATAGGCTTCGGCGCGCTTCAAATCCGTCATCAACCACTTAATCCCCTGTGAATACTGAGACATAAAGCCTGTCGCTACTGTGGGATATACTTCGAGCACCGACTGAGTCATTAAGATGGCTGCCATTTCTGTGGCTTGATCGTTAGAATCAATAAAACGTCCTAGACCGACCACGCTATAATCCGCGTTATTTCGTAAAATGTCGATGGAATCTAGCAAATCCAGGATAACCACACTTTTACTCCCATCTTCAAGAGCAGAAGCCAGTTTGCTTTCATCTTCATAAACCACGTAATCAAAAACGATGTTTTTCTCAATCATCGGTTGCTGATAAATTAAAGATGTCAATGAAAATGCCGCAATACCATCCCCCGCAGCACAGGAGAAGTACAAGTTCTCATCCCATTCACTTCGGTCCTCTACAGACGCTATGCTTGACAACTCTTCGGTTACACCAAATGTATCTGGACTCGTTTGTTTTTCGCACCCTATTAGCAGTAAACCAAATAAGAGGATCAGTATATTTCTATATTTATGCATCATGCACCTTCTTAAGAAATCTTTATCAAATTTTAACACAAAAAAGAGGCTATAAATAGCCTCAAATCGCAATTCTTCTTTTGATATATTCACTTTCAGGTTTTACCAGTTCAAAATAAACAGTCTGCTGGTCATCGATAAAATTCTTATCGATCAATAAATCCAGTGCATTGATCGTACCTGTTATCTCATCAATGACTTGTTTCATTCCCAGTTTTGTTTTAATCAGGTTGAGAAGTCCACCCTTAGCGCTGCCATTTTTTATGACGATAAAGATACGGCCATCGCGCTTTAAAATGCGTTTCGCTTGAGAAAGCACTAAAGCCATATTACTTCCAAACCGTTCAAAATCCACCAATAGAATTTTATCGGCGCTCTCATCTAAAAGCTCCATCTGCTGTTCGTGAAGCTTAATGGATTTGTGATGGACCTCACCAAAATAAACACCAACTTGTTTGATGTCCCAATGCAATATGATATCTACTGGAGAGAAGTCACTTGGACTCATCTCCTTTATTTTTTCTATCATCATCTATGTACTCCCATGCGCTGTTCCTGCATTAAAAATAACATAGGAACGTTGAAAATACAATAAACGGCATATTAACAATATCATACTTTTTATTAATAGAGTCATTAACGAAATGCAACAGCTCACATTATAAGTTATCAGGATTTTTCTTAAAATAAAGCCTTTCTGCAGTGTCTTTCGTCTCTTCGATGATGGTATCAATACTATTAAGATGCGCCTTAATCCGATCCGCTGTCTCTTTTGGAACGTTATAATACAGAAACAAATCTTCAAACTTTAATAGAGATCGGTTAAAGTTCACATTGATATCCACAAAGGATTCTATGTTATGGCTGTTTGAAGCATTTTTAAATTGTTCCAAATCGATTTCGATAATATCGATAACGTCTTCCTCTTTTTCAAACTCCCTGAGTGCCAATGGGTAAGGCTTGATGCGTTCCAGAAAATATTTGCCTTTTTTATTGATGTTGTATACATAGGCAATTTCATACTTTCCAACCAGAAAAACGACGAAACACATTTTGGAATTAATGACTTGAACATCTGCTCCCATCTGCCTTAACTTAAAATCGTGTTCCATTACTTCCGCATTCATTAACTTTCTCATGATTGAATCCCCCTTATATTATAAAGACGAGAAGATATACTGTAGAAATAATAATCGAAACAATCATTAGTGGAAATCCAATTTTCATATAATAACCAAATGACATTTTGTGCCCATGACGCTGTAAAAGGCCTGAGACAATAACGTTTGCAGATGCACCTATCAAAGTACCATTACCTCCTAGACAGGCACCTAGCGCTAAAGACCACCATAGTGGCGTAACATCCAGTCCGGACATGACCCCATAGCTCTTAATCAACGGTATCATGGTAGCGACAAATGGAATGTTATCAAGGAATGAAGATGCAATGGCTGATACCCACAAAATAACCATCATGGTGAGTACCATATTCCCCTTGGTCAATTCGAGTAACTGCGTCGCTAAAAATTGCATCACGCCCACTTCTTCAAGGGCACCAACGAGAATAAACAATGAAACGAAAAAGAAAATCGTCGTCCATTCAATTTCAAATAAGATATCCTCAACATCAACCTTACTAATTAATAATAATACCGATGCACCAAAAAGTGCGATGGTTGCGGATTCATACCCTAGATATTGATGTAGTATAAAACCAAAAATCGTAAAAACCAGAACGATGACGCTCTTTTTCATTAAAACAGGATCTTTAATCGCAAGCTTTTCGTTCATTTTCATAACTTTTCGTTTGTTCTCATCTGAAGCACGATAATGCATGCGATAACCATATTTGAAGGCGATCATCGTAACGACAAATATGACAACCACTACTGGCCCTAAATTAATCAAGAAATCCATAAAACCAAGCCCAGTTGCACTACCAATCATAATGTTCGGTGGATCACCAATCAATGTGGCTGTTCCACCAATATTGGCGATGAGGATTTCAGGCACCAAAAAAGGGATTGGGTTAAGTTCTAATGTGTCGGTTAGTACTAGCGTTACAGGAACAATCAGCAAAACTGTGGTGACGTTATCTAAAAATGCTGATGCTACAGCAGTTATTACCGCAAAGTAAAGTAAAATTTTCCATGGATCACCTTTAGCAATTTTCGCAGCCTTAACAGCTACATATTGAAAAATACCACTTTTTTTCATGATGTTAACGATAATCATCATCCCGATTAATAGCCCAATCGTATTAAAATCTATGTAGTGAATTGCGCGTTCTTGAGCTTCTATGTTTAAAAGCACCATAAGAAGCGCACCTACCATCGCTACAGCAGTTCGATTGAGCTTCTCTGACATGATCAGCAGATAGGTTACAGAAAATACACCTATTGCTACCCCCAAATGATTTCCCATTTTACGACACTTCCCATTCGTTTTTTGTCCCAGGTCACAGGACAAACTTAACTATACGCCTGAAGTGTAGAAAAATCAACCCTATTTTTCTCTTTTTTCTCTCAGATTGTTAAAAATAACTTTATTTTAACAATGCAAATTCCTTCTTTGTTTTTATGATGTGTCCAAACCAAACATAGACGATAACGCCTTTAAAAATACTACTAATGGTAATACTCCACCATATGCCATTCAATCCAAGGAACGTCATCTGACTAAAGTATAGTGCCATAGGAATTCTCAAAAGATTAAACAGGATGCTCGTAATCGCTGCCGGTTCGGTTTTACCGATGCCATTAAATGCACCTGAAGAAGTGATTTCAATACACATAAAAAGCTGGGACAACGCCAGGATTCTCAGGTAATCCACCCCTAAATCTACGGCTAAGGGTTCTCTTATGAAAATCATAAACAACCATTTTGCACCGAAAAAAAGTAAAAATGTATTAAACACGCCAAGTCCAAAAGCAATTCGCATGGCAGCCCGATACCCTTTGATTACCCTACCATACTGCTTCGCACCATAGTTCTGGCCTACAAAAGCACCCAGTGCAACGGCAAAGCCAGTCGCAGTCATCCAAGTGATGGATTCGATTTGTGAGCCAACCTTTTGAACGGCTATGGGAACTGGACCGTAAACGGCAATTAGTCTCGCAATCACCATTGAAATACCCGTAAACAAGCCGCTCTGAATAGCGGGCGGGAAACCCATTCTCAAAATCCGATGTGCTTCATCAAATGGAATACGCTGAAGCAATCGAAAATGTGGAAATAGAGAGTGATTAAATCTTACATTATAAAAGAAGAGCGCAAAAACCACTGCTTGAGCAAACACCGTTGCAACGGCAGCACCAATAACACCCATCTCTGGTACAAATCCCCAGCCATTGATGAGAAGTGGATCAAGCACCATGTTAATCACGAGACCGACTGCATTTATTTTAAAAGGCGTTTTACTATTTCCTCTTCCGTTAAATATCCCGGTGAAGGCTTGGTTACAAAACGGAAAGATAAACCCTATCGCGATGACGATTAGATACTGGGTACTCATCAGGTCAACACCTGCATCTCCCGTATTGAAGAAGGCGATTAGTGGCTTATTAAAGAAGATGATCATTACAGAATAGGCAAGCGCAATGGCTGTCGTAATCAAAATTCCCGTTCGTGCCAATGCCTCTGCGAGATCGTGATTTCCAGCGCCGGTCGCCTGTGATACTCGAATTTCAGTGCCTGTACGCCCCATGAAGATAAATGCCTGTGAAAGCCATATAAAGAAACCTGCTATACCCACCGCAGCTACTGCATTTGAACCAAGAAAACCAATCCAAAACATATCTGTCAGATTATAGGCCATTTGAATGAAGCTTGTACCCATGATGGGGAGTGCCATCGCAATTAATCCTTTATAGATGGAACCGCTGGTCAAGTCATTGTGTTTAGTCGCCATGTTAACCCCCTTATGATTAGTCAATTCAAGTCATTATATCAAATCTCCCGACCCTGGACAACGTGATAAAATGTCTCATATTCTTTATGGAATTGTAATACTAAAGTAACGCGATTAAAGTATAATAGAAGTAGTTGTAACCCTGTGAAAAGGGATGGTTTTTAAGGAGATTCTATGTTTAATAAAAAGCCTCGTTTGATGGCCGGAATTTTATCAATACTTATATTGATCAGCACTTTTAGTGGTTTACCCGCATTTTCAGCATCCTTTACTGATGTTGCAGGCCATTGGGCAGAACCCTATATTTATGCCGTCGAGCCCTTAGGGGTCATTTCTGGCTTCCCGGATGGCTCTTACAAACCTGAGCAAACGCTTACACGAATTCAATTTATCAAAATGGTAGTTGCTTCTCTTAAGCAACCCGTTAGAACCAGTGCTTCAGGTGAATATTGGGGTACACCCTATGTTGAAGCTGCATTATCCCTTAGGTTAATATCGGATAATGCATTTGACGGTCTTTCACCCATCAATCTGGATAAAAAAATAACCCGTCAAGAAATGGCCAGCATCGTGGTCAATGCTTATAAGTCGACCGGTAAAACTGTTTCAAATGCAGACATGCAAGCGGCGGCTAGCAAGTTGAACGATTTGAATAAGGTTTCACCTGACTATTATGAACAGTCAGTTGCTGCCGTCGCATTAGGATTCATCGGTGGTTTTCCAGATAATACCTTTAGACCACTTGAAAATGCCAGTCGCGCTCAAGCAGCGAAGGTGACTTATACCTTATTGGTTGAAATCGGAACGCTCTCTGCTAACCTAACAGACCCTTCTTTAACACAAAAGACCACTTATGCTGTAAATGGCATCGAGCTCGGCGATAGCTTATCATGGGTTTTATCCAAGTACGGACAACCCATTCGCGAGGATGCCAGTGAATATGGTTTCAAATGGCTTGTCTATCATCAGAATTATAAAAATTACTTCCTCGTAGGCATCCAAAACAATACCGTCGTCGGTTTGTACACAGCATCTGATTTGCTTACATCAACTAACGGATTAAAAATAAACCAGACCAAAACATCGGTCACCTCGACTTTAGGAGCACCGTTAAAGGGAATATTGAAAGGCTACAGCGAATTTCAGCAATACGATGATGCTGAAGTGGCCACTTATCTTAATAACAAAGTCTATATCACCACCTATTATGACACACAAAACAGTGGAAAAATGTATGCGATAAAAATTGTGGATTATAATGTGGAACAGGCTTTTAAAAGTCATTATGGTACCGCTTCAGAGGCTTTGAAAACCGCTTATGAAAAAGAGCTTTTCGATCTCGTCAATGTTTTCAGAACAAGCTTGAACCTAAATACATTAACGTGGAATGAAGCGGTTGCAGTAGTGGCGAGAAAGCACAGTGTGGACATGGCTGTTCGCAAATTCTTTGATCACACCAATCCAAGTGGCTACACCCCTTTTGATCGTCTTTTGGCAGATGGTGTGGACTATACATTGGCTGCTGAAAACATCGCGGCTGGTTACACCAATGCTTTTTCGACGCATAATGGATGGGTCAATTCACCAGGGCATAGGGAGAATCTAGTCCGAAATGTAAAACAGGTTGGAATCGGTGTCCATTTTGGTGGTGACTATCGCATTTACTACACGCAAGACTTCATCACCCCATAATGATCATGTCAAATTAAAAGTAAAGGCGTTGCAACAAATCCGTAAAGATTTGATGCAACGCCTTTTTATGGTGTTAGATTTACTTCATGTGCTGGCAATCAGGACAAATGCCTAAAATCTCTAGCTTATGCTCCAGGATTTCATACCTTGTGGATTGATGAACCTGCTGATCATAACCTTTTAATGGACAGCCACTTAGCGGTGTCACCAAATGGCATTTTACACATATAAGGTGATGACGATGTTCTGATCGTGTAATCTCAAACGTCGATTTAAAATCGGCACTCAGATTGGATTTAGTGACCATTTGATTTTTTATAAAGATCTCCAGGATGCGATACACCGTGGATAAATTTACCTTTTCCTCACCTTCAGCCGAACCAGACAACTCGAAATAGATCGTGTCAGCGGTTAACGGAACATTCGAGTTGTTTAACAGCTCATAGACGCGAAGGCGCTGCATGGTCATCTTAATGCCTTTTCTTTTAAAAAGCGCACGGATGTCTCCTTGATTCATAAACCCTCCTATTTAAACCGTCTCACTAAATAGGCCATAAAAAAGAATATGGCGTTGATCATAACGATGGTGGCCCCTGATGGAAAATTCAAAATATAGGAAATGATAACCCCTGTCACAACGGATAGAACAGAAATCACTGTGGCGATAATGATAGACGCTTTAAAGCTTCTTGAAAACTGGAGCGCCGTCACGGTTGGAAAAATAATCATGCTTGAGATGAGCATGGTTCCCACCACGCGAATTCCCAAAACGATGGTAATGGCGGTAAGTGTGGCGATAAGTGCGTTCATCATCTTGGTGTTGACACCCATGACACTGGCAAACGACTCATCATGTGTAATGGCAAAGAGATCATTGTAAAAAATAATGATAAAGGTTACGACGATTGCCGCCAGTCCAAATGATAAAATCACATCCGACTCGCCGATGGTGAGAATACTCCCAAACAAGTAGCTGAACAAATCCACATTAAATCCGGTGCTGACACTGGTGATTAAAACCCCTAATGCCACTGAAAATGAAGATACAAGTCCGATGGCTGCATCTCCAGATAATTTCGTGTGTTCATTTAATCTCAGGATGAAAAGCGATGCGACGATGACGATGGGGATCGAAAGATAAAGTGGTGAGGTGTTAAGCAAAAGGGCAATCGCCACGGATGCGAAACTCACATGTGCCAGTCCGTCGCCTATCATCGAGTATTTCTTTAAAACGAGAAAGACGCCCAACATCGCACTGCTGATGGCGATCAATACGCCGACGATGACCGCCCGTTGCATAAATTCGTATTTGAATATCTCCAGGATCATATCCATTATCGGTGACCCCCTTCGTGTATGTGGAAATGCCTACCACCCAGCGTGGTAGAAAATTTATCGACGGTATCGAAAAACACGACCTCGCGGTCGATAACCAGCATTTTTCGGGCGTATTTTTGAATGCTACCGAGGTCATGTGAAACCAATACCACGGTTGTGCCATCTACGGTGTTTATTTCATTGATAAGCTGATAAAACTCTTCTCTAACGCGGGGATCCAGTGCACTGGTAGGTTCATCCATAATCAGAATATCCGGTTTGTCCACCATGGCACGCGCCAGAAGGACGCGTTGCTGCTGTCCACCTGATAAAGAACCGATTTTTTTATGCTTGAGGTCCAAAATACCCAGGCGCTCCAAAATTTGGTCGATCTGAACAAGATCCGCCTTTCTCAGTATTTTAGGAATCTTTTTCTTGCTAAGTAAACCTGTTCCCACGATTTCATGTACTTCTGCTGGAAACAATCCATCGCTGGAAATGGCAATTTGTGGTAAATAACCCTTGGTGATTTGAGGATTTGCATAGCTGATTTCACCTGAATTAATGGGAATCAAATTCAATAGCGCTTTGACCAGTGTGGTTTTTCCAGAACCATTAGCTCCTACGAGGCCGATGTAATCGCCTTTTTCAATATCAAAATTCACCTCGTCAAGAACGAGGTGAACGCCATATTTTACGGTCAAATGTTTAACGCTGACTAATTTACTCATGGTAGTTTAGTCCTTTCTTCAGTTGTTCAATGTTCCTTTGCATAATCGTCACATAAGAGATGCCCTCTGAAAGTTCATCCTTTGAGATATTGTGAGCACCATGCAAGAGGAGCATATCAACGTTCGCTTCCTCAGAAATGATTTTCGCCACCTTCGGATCCACAAGCTCTTCATAGAAAATAGCTTTAGCGCCAGTTGCCCCTACAGTATCGATGAGATCGGCGATACGCTTAGGCGTAGGCTCTGCATCCGGCGAGAACCCTACGTAGGGAGACATGTGTTCAAGCCCATAACGGTTTGCTAAATAGCCAAATGCAAAATGACCACCTGAGAGGATCGTCTTAGAGTCGGATTTTTGAACGAGATTTATAAACTCAGTATCTAAAGCCTTCAGTTCCGCCATCAACACCTCGGCGTTTGACTCGAAAACAGCCGTATTTTCCGGCATCAATTGAATCAGTGCCATTTTAATGGATTCAGCCATAATCATCGCATTATTTGGATCTGTCCAGTAGTGAGGGTCATATGCACCTTCCTCAGCATGGGCAGCATGCTCTTCTTCTGTCTCTCCTTCGTGGTCATGGTCATCGGATGCCGCCAAAAGTTCGATACCCACACTCATATCCACGACTCTATCCTTTGAAAGCTTCGAATTCTCTAATATTGAATGCGCCCACGGCTCCATTAATTCACTGGTGAAAAGAAACAGATCTGACGACTCGATCATGATGATATCCTTAGGTGTGGGTTCATATGAATGCGATTCTACACCTGGTGGCAGTAAAAGTGTTACCTCGACATAGTCACCTCCGATGATTTTTGCGAAATCATAATGAGGGAATAGCGTCGAAACAATCTCGAGTTTATCCGTTATCGCTTCTGTGGAAATCGTGTTATCCTCTGATGAGGTTTCTGAAACGGTGTCCTGCTCGGTGCTGCTTTGTACGGCAGGGGTATTATTGGAACAACCCACTAAGAAAAGCATAAACACTGATATGATTATAATGATAATATTTCTAGATAAGCTCATAGTGACCTCCATTCGTTCAACAAAGATGCAATTGATTTGCATTTGCATTTATTATATCACGATGGATTTGGTTGTCAACGTCCTTGACGCTTTTTATTCGTAAACAAACCTGAAACCTCGGCCTCCGATAAATAACGCCATTCACCCGTCTTTAGTTTTCCGAGCTTGATGTGCATGATGCGTGTACGCTTTAAGGAAACCACTTGATATCCGAGTGCCTCACACATCCTACGGATCTGGCGATTTAAGCCCTGTGATAAGGTGATCGTAAACTCTTTATCACTGCTTTTAATAAGCTTGCAGGGCTTCGTCTTCTCATGTCTTTCTTTAACGGGATTAAATATCGTGACGCCACTGGCCATTTGTTCGATAAAAGCATCATCGATGGCCTTATTGACCGATACCTTATATTCCTTTTCATGATGGTTCTCTTCGCGCAGCACTTCATTGACCACATTTCCATCGCTGGTCAAAAGGATTAACCCCTCAGAATCTTTATCTAGCCGGCCGATGGGAAAGATTCGTTCCGGGTGGTTGATAAAGTCGATGATGTTGCCTTTCACATGCCGCTCAGTGGTGCAGGTGATCCCTTTAGGTTTGTTTAGGGCGATGTAGATATGCTTGGTTTTGGCTGTGATTCTTTTGCCGTCCACATCTACACGGTCATTAGGACCTACACGGGTGCCGATGTCCGCCAGTTTTCCATTTATTTTGACGCGTTTTCCCAAAATTAATGCATCCGCTTCACGTCTTGAACAGAATCCGGATGCACTAATGTATTGATTCAATCTCATTTGATACCTCAACTACTCCTAATCGAGTCATAAATTATGCCTTATAGGGCATGCTTAGTGCCAAGCGCTCTTCTTCAGAATCCGCTTGCAAGAGTCCCATCAACCGTAAACTTTCCAGAACTTCCATAAACACAGTGACCAACTCAGGATCGAAATGTGTTCCTCTACCATTTAATATGATTCTAACCGCTTCGTCAAGTGAAAACGCTGGTTTATAAACGCGTTTACTCACCAGTCCATCAAAAACATCTGCGAGGGCGACAATTCTCCCCGATAGAGGTATTTCATGGCCCTTTAACCCCTGAGGATAACCACTACCATCCCATTTTTCATGATGGGAATAAGCGATTTCCTTAGCCAAATGTAAAAATGGCAATTTACCTAAATCGGCTTCCACTGCTTCAATCGCCTGTTTTCCCATGGTCGTGTGCGTTTTCATGACTTCGAACTCTTCTGGTGTGAGCTTTCCTTTTTTTAATAGGATGGCATCTGGAACACCAACCTTTCCAATATCATGGAGTGGACACGATAAATAGAGCATTTCGATATACTTATCCGTAATCATGCTTGCGTATTTTTCTTTAGATTTTAATGCGGTAGCCAATAATCGCGTGTATTCTTTAATCCGTTTTATATGTGCTCCGGTTTCCAAATCTCGAAATTCAGCTAACGAGGCAAAACTCATCATGGTTGCTTGCTGGATTAGTAATATTTCTTTGGTTCGTTCTTCCACTCTATGTTCAAGTAGAAGTTTTTGATCTTCTAGCTCCATCTTTACCACATGAAGCGTGAGGTGTGTCTTAATACGCGCCTCGACTTCATCAAAATTGAAAGGTTTTACGATATAATCCACTGCTCCTAAATTAAACCCTAATGTTTTGTTTTTAACATCTGAAAGTGCCGAAATCAAAATGACAGGGATTTTCTCAGTTCTAGGATTCTCTTTTAGTCGCGATAGAACTGTATAACCGTCAATTTCAGGCATCATAATATCGAGAAGGACCAAATCATAGGCATATTCGAATGCCATTTGAAGGGCTTTTTCACCGCTTGTCGCCACTGAAACATCATAATGGTCACCTAATAGCTCCACAAGGATTTCTAAATTTACGCGTGTATCATCGACGATCAATATTTTACATTCGTTGAGTGTTCTCATCCAGTTACTCCAATTCATCTATAAGGGTGATTACAATCTCGTGAGCAGATTCGAACTCAAAGTGCTTTAGATAGCGCTTAAGTTCATCAAGTTGCGTTTTGTATCCATTATGCAGCGTTGTACCATCAATTATCTCCATCAAGTGCTTACAGTCTTTCGGTTTTTGTTGCCGAATCGAAATCTCTAAGCTTTTTAAAGTTTGAAGGATTTCATGATTAAGTGAGGAGACTTGCTTTTGACTTGTTTCATCCAGAGAAGTCATAACCTTTTGAAATGGCAATGTGATATAAAAGGCGCTACCCAGATTAATCGTCGACTTAACGATTACATGCCCGTGCATAAGCTCAACGATTTCCTTTACGATGGATAGACCTAAGCCTGTTCCCCCATAACGCCTGTTCACCGAGTCTTCCACCTGCATAAACGGTTCAAATATTCGATTCAGATGATCCGCATCGATGCCGATGCCTGTATCTTTAACCACGATAAGGAGATTGACCGTTAGATCTTGTTGGCTTTCATAAGTCACTTCAACATTTACAGACCCAGCATGTGTAAACTTAACACTATTTCCAAGAAGATTAATCAATACCTGTTTGAATTTAGACACATCCCCCATTAATGTATCAGGTAGTCTCGGATCCAGTTCAATGCCAAAGGTAAGCCCTTTATCATGTGCACTTGGATAGACAATCGCCTCAATCTCATCAAATACTTGAGAGAGCTTAAATACTTCATCCTCCAGCTTCATGGCGCTTTTTTCCATTTTCGCATAGTCTAAAATATCATTGAGCGTATTTAACAAGTTTTTAGAGTATGCTTCCGCTTTGTTTGCATATTCCTTTTGATGCTCATCAATCCCTGATTTGATTAACAAATTAAGCATACCTAGAATTCCGTTTAACGGTGTCCTGATCTCATGACTCATGTTAGCAAGAAATTTTGATTTCGCACTATTAGCAGCTTCAGCTTGGTTCAGCGCAAGCGACAATTTTCGATCATTATCAAGCCTTATTTCTGCATTCCCAATCAGTATTGATAACATTTCTAATAAAGCACGCTCTTCATCCGTCCAAATTTTAAGGGCATTCACCGCATCGAACCCAACAAATCCAAGACACAAGTCACCATTCATTACAGGGATCGTAATCAGTGTTTTAATGCCTTGAGAACTCAAAATTTCTTTTAAGGTGGATTCTTCAAGGTTTTGAACATCAGGAATATAGATTGTATTGCCGTTAAAATGAGCATTGACCCAGGTTTCAATTAACGTAAAAGGAATGTCCTGAAGATTTTCTATTTCAGGTGTAACACCTTCTGCACACCACTCATGGGTGTTACTTGTGGTTTTTGCCACATGGTCATACCTAAAGTAATAGGTGCGATCAACTTGACAAAACAAGCCGACGCTTTTTAGCAATTGATTTAGTGCCTCGTCAAAATGTCCAGGTGTTATTCTTAAGAAATCGATGGCGATTTCCATTAACATTTTTTGAAACTTAGCATTATAAGCAGTATGCTTTTCAAACGCCACCCTTTCCGATATGTCTTGAACGATACTTTGTAGATAAATAGGGGCACCTTTTGAATTCTTGACGATTTCTATATCAATTTCCACCGGAATAATGCGCCCATCTTTATGTCTGAATAGCCTTCGGTACTTGGGGATATTTTCTCCAGCCAACAGGCGTTTCATGACTTGCTCACTAGCATCGATCTCAAGGGAGAGATCTTTATACGTCAAACGCTCAAGTTCTTCAGGTTCATATCCAAATATTTCACTGGCTCTTTTGTTGGCTGCAATATGCACTCCGTTTAGGTCTAACAGAAAGACCGCGTCTTTGGTACGCTCAAATAAAGCTTTAAACTGGGCTTCACAATTGATCAGTCTCATTACATCAGTCCTTTTTAATATATTTAATAAGTATATACCACAAAAAAGAGAAAACTCCCAACGTTATGCGGGAGCCAAATTAGGTATGGAGGAATTTGCTTATGAAAAGTTTGATATCGGTTCTTTTATTGAGTATGCGCATACTGAATGATTTGACTTTCCTTGCTTAGATGATAACCAATGTAACCAGAGTCTATAAGTTTACGTTGTTCTTTCAAATGATCCATTTTCAATAAAACCACATCACTTAAATCGACATTTTGTTCCTTCTTAAGGTCTTTATGGAGAATAAAACGCCATAGCCCATCATCCTCCGCTTTGCCATACTTCTTTTTTAAAGCTTTTATGTTGAGTCCTGCAGACATGATATTATAGAGGCTAAAAAGATTATATGGAGAAACCGTACAAATCAAATGACGCATATCCATATCCTCGATAAGCTCGACCGCCTTGTTGAGGGTCAGTGACTGTAGTCGATTGCCGCGATAATCAGGATGCACCAATGTCGTTTCCAAATGAACAACTTTATGAAGGTCCTGCGAATTTAAATGGATGTCTCTTCCGAGGTTTCTTTGTTCGTATCCAGGAAAGCTAACGTATCGATAAGAAATCAAACGATCCTGTTTGTTAAAAACACCGATAATCAATGCCCCATTATATAAGTCTTCGAGCATTTCAGCCTTCGTATCCATGTATAGCACTTCTTTGTTAGGAAGGCGTTCATACACATGATGCTGTAAATCAATCACTTGGTTTAGTTCTTTCGCATTTACCAGTCTCATTTCAAAAGGTTCAATTTGCCTTTGTTCAGATTTTCTTTTTACGATAAATCCCTGATTCAGTATCATGGGTAGCCTCCTTTCGAACAACATCATCTGACAACTTGTTATTATAAGTAAGTTGTCATCATTATAACACTAACAACCTGTTGCAGTCAACTAGGTTGTTAGAAAAATATAATTGTCAGTCCATAATGTAATGGTATAATAGTATGTATAATTCAAGAGGGTTCGCCCCTTATCGGAGGTTTTTTATGAGCGAAGCACCTAGAAAAGTTAAGCATCCTGAAGTAACCATTGGTTCTTCAACTTACTTAAGGATTCCAATAAAGACACATGTCATTATGAAAGAAGACCATCTGATCAATACGATTAAAAAGTACGTAAGTCACGACATTATGCCAGATGATCTTCTTTTTGTGACAGAGAAAATTGTTGCCATTACACAAGGCAGAGCTATTCCACTTACAGATATTACACCGAGACCCTTAGCTGTTATGCTTTCTCGATATGTGACGAAGACACCAGCCGGTATAGGACTTGGAATGCCTGAAACTATGGAAATGGCTTTACGTGAGTGTGGTATACCTAGAATCCTGTTTGCAGCTGCCATGAGCGCCGTGACTAAGCCTTTTGGTAAAAAGGGCGTATTCTATACGATTGCTGGATACAAAGCCTCATCGATTGATGGACCTACGCCAAACACGATTCCGCCCTATAACCAATACGTGGTATTAGGACCGGATCGCCCTGATGCGGTAGCCAGTGCCATCAGTGACGCCTTAGGTGATATAAAAGTGGCCATCGTCGATATCAACGATTTAAGTGGTGCCATTTTAGGTGTCTCACACAAATCCATCGACAAGGATTTAGTCGTAAAAATTTTGAAGGATAACCCACTTGGTCAAGATCATGAGCAAACACCTCTGGGTATTATTCGAAAAGTAAGCCATTAAAAAAAGACTAGTTCAAACGATTCGGTTTGAACTAGTCTTTAAATTTTTAGTGTTTTATTTTAAACTTTTGACACTATTACGCTTCTTCAGTAATCACATTCACAACATTTCCCTGACGTGCTTTGAACAAGAAAAAGATTAATGTGACTATCGCAACGCCGATACCTACCGGCATTCCCATTTCTTCTGACATTTTCAACCCTTCTGGTGCAACGATAATATAGGTTGTCACTACGGCTGTCATGAAAGTTGCAGGTATAGAAGCGATCCAATGTGGCTTAGCATTCTTATATAGATAAGTTGCAGATGTCCAAAGAACTATCGTGGCCAAGGTTTGATTCGACCATGCAAAATATCGCCAAATAATGGTAAAATCGATAAAGCAGAGTGCAATACCAACTGCAAACAAAGGAATGGCAATCAAAAATCGCGACATCAACTTCTCTTGTTTAAAACTCATCGCATCTGCAATAACTAGACGTGCACTTCTAAATGCCGTATCACCAGAAGTAATCGGAGCAGCAACAACACCTAATACGGCTAAAACGCCTCCGAATGTACCGAGCAATGTCTTTGAAATATCATTGACGACCACTGCAGCTGGACCTGCAGCTGCTAATGCCTCAGTGCTGCCATAAAAAGTCATGGCTGCCGCAGCCCAAATTAATGCGATGATCCCTTCAGCGATCATTGCACCATAAAAAACGCGACGTCCTTCTTTTTCACTTTTAATACAGCGTGCCATAATAGGTGATTGTGTGGCATGAAATCCACTAATTGCACCGCAGGCAATGGTTATGAACAAGAAAGGGAATATCGATTTTTCAGATGGGTGGAAGTTTTGAAATGAGAGCTCAGGTATCTTATAATCACCAAGTAAGATACCGCCCATTATACCAACACCCATAATCAGTAATGCCGCGCCGAAGATCGGATAAACTTTACCAATAATCTTATCAATTGGTAATACAGTTGCCAGAATATAATAAACGATAATCAGCACTAAGAATACGAATTTATTGATACCTGTCATGGTTTCAAGCAGACCCGCGGGGCCACTGATGAAAACGACGCCTACTAGAACCAACAAAATGACAGAGAATATTCTCATAACCATTTTTGCACTTAGTCCCAGGTATCTACCTACGATTTCACCGATAGTTTCTCCTTGATGCCTCACAGAAAGCATGCCTGAGAAATAATCGTGTGTAGCACCCGCAAATATTGAACCTAAAACAATCCAAAGAAAAGCGACTGGCCCCCACAATGCACCTGCAATAGCACCGAAAATCGGACCGAGGCCAGCAATGTTTAAAAATTGAATCAAGAATACACGTTTCCAATCCATTTCAACAAAGTCAACACCATCAGCCATAGATTTAGCAGGTGTTGACTTCGAATCGTCAATACCAAACATCTTTTCAACAAATTTTGAATAAACGAAGTAGCCAAATAACAATGCAACAATAGATAATAAAAATGATACCATTGTAGAACCCCCCTTGGTTTTAGTTACCTACATGGTATCATTTTTCATTTTATATAAGTGTTTATTGCCATGAAATGACCAAAATGAGACTTAAAATGACATTTTGTTCAGTTGAAATTCATAAGTGCCTTAAATTTTTTAACATAGCTTCGACTCACCGGAATTTCGATTTTGTAGCCTTGTACCCTTATCATTAACGTATGGTTGAAATATGGACTAGCTTCGATGACATGATTAATATTCACGATATACGATCGATGCGTTCTAACAAACTGGTCCGCCGAGAGCTTCGCCTCTATACTGGACAAATTTTCATTGCTCTGATAAATTTGATGTTTAGTATAAATCGAGACCTTACTATTAGATGCCTCAAAAAACAACACCTCGTCGATTGGTAAGAAGCATATTTTATCCCCATCTGTAACAGAGATCTTGCGAATGCTTTTTTCCTCCATTTTCACAGTAAGATTTCTTTTAAATTTGATTAGAGATTTCATGATTCGCTCGGGCTCATAGGGTTTTAAAATATAATCAATTGCGCCTTTATCAAAGGCATTAAGTGCATGCTCCTCATATGCTGTAGCAAAGATAATATTAGATTTACATCCAAGTTTATGCAGTTTATCGGCAAAAGACAAACCATCGAGACCTGGCATATTGATATCAAGATAGATTATATCGGGTTCTTCAAATGCACAAAATTCAAGTGCACGGAAGGCATCAGTAAACTTTCCTATAACGCGAACATAGCTTGCCTTTTCAAGTAAATAAGCGAGTTCGTCTAAAGCCAGTTGTTCATCATCTACCAGGACGATATTGATCATGTAAATTACCTCTCTTATGCTGGAGTGTGTAATGGCAGTTTAAATGAAAGTTTTGTTCCTTTATTTTGAATGGTATCAATTACCAAAGATCTTCTATAGATGGTATTTAGGCGTTCAGCCACATTTTTAACCCCTATACCACTGGATGTCGCTGTCAGCGGGTTAAAATCTGCAGGCATGCCAACCCCATCATCGGTAATTTCGAATACCACATCATTTCCTGACTCATAAATGGATAATGTGAGGGTACCTGGACCCATTTTAGGCTGCAAACCATGTTTGATGGCATTCTCAATAAGTGGTTGTAAAATCAAAGGAGGAATCATAAAATCCATCGATGTATTGATTTCCATGATTGTCTTGATTTTTTCTGGAAATCTTGCCTTTTCAATATTTAAATACGCCTCAATCACCCTAATTTCATCCTTTAGGGGCGTGAACGCAGCATTGTCTTTAAATCCATTTCGTAGGACGATACTAAGTTCGTTCAACAGTTGACGCGCCTTTTCTGGGTCTGTTCGCGTCAATGACATAATGGCGTTTAGTGTATTGAACAAAAAGTGTGGCCTAATTTGTGCACGTAATGCTGTCATTTCAGCCTTGGCGCGCAATGATTTCTGTTTTTCTATCAAACTTGCTTCCAATTGAGTCGAAAATAATGTCGCCAAGCCACTGATAAGCTCGATATCCGTTTTCTGCATGGCATTTGATTTCGTTCGATAAACCTTAAAGGTGCCCACGGATACGTCATTTATTACCAAAGGCGCAACAATAACAGAACTCAGATGGCAATCTGCATGTGGACATCCAATCTCTTCCTTGGTAATCCCAAAATGAATCAGCTGAGTGTCTAGCGCTGTGCGTGTTTTTTCAGTCCATATCGGCCCTCCCACCTGATGGTGATCCGCGCCATTTCCCACATGTGCTAATATGACTTCATCATCAGTAATCGACACCGCATCATATCCTGCAAGATCCATAATAATCTGTGCAACACGCCCAGCAGACTGCTCGTTTAAACCTTTTCTAAAATGGCTCAATGTCGCATTAGCAATTTGTAGTGACAAATGTGCCATTTTTGCTTTCTCATTTTCATTTTCAGCATAAATTTGCTCAATAAACAGCAAGAACATCGATACACCAAAGGCATTTAGAAAAGTCATCGGGAGAAAAATGACTTCAACTAATGCGTATGCTTGATCAAAAGGACGCGCCAAAAGCAATATCAACATCATTTGAATAAACTCAACGAAAATCCCCAAATAAAAGCCATAAGCAAAGCGCCGTTTGGCGTAATCAATACGCTTTTTATATAACCCACCGATAACGCCTGCCACGATCGTCGAAATTCCACAGGAGAAGGCTGTCAAATCACCGCCAACATAAAAGAACATGCGATGTAAACCAGCAATCACACCCGCAAGTGTCCCTACAAGTGGACCACCGATAATTCCCGAAACAAGAATCGGAATTGTCCTTGAGTTGGCAACGCCTCCTGAAACGGGCTCCCCCATTAAGGTCATAAGAATACCAAGAGCTCCCCAAAATGCGCCAAATAATACCTTTTGCAAAATGCTTGTGTTTTGTGTAACGACATGACGCTTAAAAAAACTCATTTTAGAAATGAGAAAAGCGAATAGAATGATTAATCCCAATCGCTCCAATAATCCAATCGATAAAGTAAAGATCATCATTCCTCTGCTCTTTTCTCGACATATTTTCCGACGCGTTCAGAGTTTTCTGCTGCATTTCCCACATAATAAACGATGTCGCCCGTAAAGAAAACCAACTTTGGACCCGGCGATAATAAGAGTTGACCCATTCGATTGATTCCGATGATGGTTGCGCCTGTATGCTCCCAGAATTTTACTTCACCGATGGATTTTCCTACTAAATGGCTTCCTTCTATAACTTTAAACTCAAGCGGATGGATGATGCCTACGTGTTTCATAATCAAAGCCTGTTCGATTAGCGTTTCCATTCGTTCCAAAACCGCATCTTCAATTTGACGCTTTTCTTGAATCATCTTACTGATATCTTCTCTTAAAGATAGGATACGGTCCTTGGAATGATGCTCCTTAATAAATGACTCTGCACCACTTATGGATCGGATTAAAATGCCTCTTTTCTCAATCACTTCCACTACGCTGAGTTCCTCAAGTAGCTTTAACGCACGACGAATCGTCTCTGGAGAAACACTGTACTTACCAGCGAGTGTCGACCGTCCTTTGATTAACTCCCCCACTTTCCATTCTTCATTAACGATACTATAAGCGATATCGAGCGCAATTCTTTCGTACCTTGCCGCTCTTCCAGATGCTTCTACTACTTCAATCGGTTCCATATTTTCAGCCATACCAAAACCCATCCTCTTGTCGGTAATTCAGTTTATCCACTTCAGTATAGCACACTTTTCAATTACTTAAAATTCAGGAATCAATTATCGTAATTGATACATATTATCGTTTATAACTTTAAAATCAGGGTATATTCATCATATATAATCTTGATGGAGGTGTCTTATGAAGAAAAGAATTGACCGGAATAAAGCAAAATTAGGCGCAAGTTCAACAGAAGCTTGGGCTGACGCTAAAAAATACGATAAGCGTTCACACATCAATATCCCATCTGAATCTGCAGTTGAATCTGCTAAGGAATGGGTAGAGGAAAATGAAAAATAGGAATTCCTCATATAATAAAAAGAAAGCGCCTTAACAGGCGCTTCAGACTGAAGACAAAGGTTCACGATAAAATCAAATAAGATTTTATCGTGAGCTTTTTTTCTTGTCTCAGGTTAAATTGTGGCTATTCTTCTCTAAAAACAAAAAATAGCCTTCACTAGGCT